>Ga0105340_1000133_pt1 | contig 36512 bp, 25 predicted proteins | sample EasRivMeERMLT700_FD_89676 | JGI IMG/M metagenome (GOLD analysis project Ga0105340, IMG submission 89676) | Soil microbial communities from meander-bound floodplain in the East River, Colorado, USA - East River MetaG ERMLT700 | ecosystem: Environmental > Terrestrial > Soil > Floodplain | place...
CCAACTGCGCCTTCACCGCCGTCCCATCCGTGAGCACCACTGTCTTGAGCGCCTTCACCGTATCTTTCGCCGCGCGTTCGCTTACCGCGCGCCGCACCATTCGCGGATGATATTCCGCAAACAACTCGCCGCTCGGCGTTTCCAAACGGCTCACCAGCATCGGCTGCATCAAGCGCCCCTGGTTCGCGATCGCGCTCATCGCCATCATCATCTGTAAGTGCGTCACAGCAATTCCCTGGCCGATCGGGATGCGCGAAATCTTCAAACTGTCCCAATCCTTCACCGCGTGCACCGTCCCCCCAATCTCCCCGCCCAGCGTGATGCCTGTGCCCGATCCAAACCCAAACGCCCTCACATAATCGTACAACCGCTGCTCTCCCATCATGATCGCGATCTTCGCCGTCCCAATGTTGGATGACTTCGTGATCACGTTCTCGACAGTCAGCGCCTCATAATGCCCCTTGTCGTGCAACGGCGTGCCTTTGAAATACCAAATGCCTCGCTCGCAATTGATCGTGTCGCTCAGCTTCACCACCCCTTCATTCAGCGCCGCCGAAATCGCCACGATCTTGAACGTCGATCCCGGCTCGACTTGCTCCGCGATGATCCGGTTCCGCCGGCTGTCCAAATCGAATTTCCCCGGCGCGTTCGGATCAAAATTTGGCAACACCGCCATGCCCAGGATCTCACCCGTGCGCGGTCGCACCACCATTCCCATCGCGCTCTTCGGCGAAAACTTCTCCATCGTCTCCGCGAGCTCGTTCTCCAAAATATTCTGCACCACCATGTCGATCGTCAGCACCACGTTCAGCCCCGGACGCGCTTCCACGTCCTGCTCGCGGTTGATCACCACCTCGCTGCGCCGCCCGTCCGTCTCCGTCATGCGCCAGCCCCGCATGCCTGCGAGCTGCTTGTGAAACCATCGCTCGATTCCATCCACGCCCTTCAACTCGATCACCGACGAATCGTTGAACTCCCGCTCCACCTCCTGCACGAAACCCAGCACGTGCGCCGCCAGGTTCGTACTCGGATACCAACGCAACTGATCCTCCTCGGCGATGACCGATCGCGTCCGCAGTGCGGCGAAGAATTGCCGATCCGACCTGTTGAGCTTGCGCCCGAGATCAAGCGTCAGCCCGGCCATCGCCTGCGTGACCTGCTGCCATTGCACCGAACTCAGCTTACGCCGCAAATCGACATACTTGCGTGCGCTCACCGTTCGATCGGCGTTCGTGCGCCACGGATACAACAGCCGCGCGAGGTCCGCTTCATTGTACTCGAGCACCGGCGCGAGCACCCGGGCGACTTCACCGTAATACCGCCCCATCATGCTCGGGTCGGCGCACACACGCTTCACTGGCAGACTCGTCGCCAGCGGGTTCCCGTTCACGTCCAGGATATCCCCGCGCCGCGGCTCGCGGAAATACACGCGCTTCGCGAGCCGTTCCGCGACGTCCCGATACTTCTCGTGCTTCCAGACCTGCAGATCGACCAGACGCGCCGCCAGCCCGCCGAACACCAGGCTCAAAAAAATCGCCAACGCCAGCAACCGTCTCAAATGTCCGCTTTTTACCATTTATTACTCGGCGCGCGGACGTCCTCGTCCGCAGTAACATTCGCCGCAGCCAACCCCCCGTCGGAGTTCCGCATTTATGCGGCGCGCAAACTAATACCAACCGCCCGTGCCGATCGGTTCCTCACCCGACGGCGACACAGGCGGCGGTAAATTCATTCAAGCTCATCAAACACCAACGCCGGCGCGTCATTCGTCTTCGCCTCGACCGTCGGTTCCGGCAGCCAAATCATCTGCACCGGGGGCGTGCTCACCAACCCGAGCTTCTGCACCCGCTTCTCGATCCGATGCGGCAACTGCAAATCCGCCAACTTCATCGCGCGCAACTTGTTCTCCGCCTTCAACCCGTTCAGCACCGACTCGCGCTTTGAAATCTGTCGCCCCAACTCGTGCAGCTTGTTCTTCTGCAGCACGTAACCCACCGCCGACCCGCCCAGCAGCAGGCAGATCACCCCCGCCTTGAGCACCGGCCCAAGCTGCGCCCGCGTCTCGTTATGCTTCCGATTCTTTCCCACTACCTTGATCCTTCGCGAAGCGTCGTGGAGTGCGCCTGTCCTCTGGCGCTTTCACTCGCACCCGCATCCAACACCCCGCCCCATTTCCCCATCGCGTTCGCCCGCTATCCCCTCTCCTGCTGGGAGAGGGCCAGGGTGAGGGGTTTTTCACTCAGCACTCTTCACTCAGCACTTTTCCAACGCCCTCAACTGCGCGCTCCGCGCCCGCGGATTCTCCGCCACTTCCTCATCGCTCGGCTGAATCGCCTTTCGTTGCACCCACTTCATCTCGTGCGCCACCGGTGTTCGCAACTCCGGCACGTCCACGTCCCCTTCGAAGGTGTAATCGCGCGTTTTCTCCCGCCCAAATTCCTTCACGATCCGGTCCTCCAGCGAATGAAACGTGATCACTACCAGGCGGCCACCGCTCCGCAAGCAAGCGCAAGCTGCCGCAAGTCCGCTTTTGAGCGAACGTCCTTCATCATTCACTGCCATGCGCAACGCCTGGAACACTCGCGTCGCTGGATGTCGTTTGCTGCCACGGCGCGGCGACAATCTCTCGATCAACCGCGCCAACTGCGTCGTCGTCTCGAACCGCCCGCGCCCGCGTTCCTGCACGATCCCTCGCGCGAAACGCATCGCCTGCGGCTCGTCGCCAAACTCGCGAAAAATCCTCGCCAGTTCCCGCTCATCCAATCCATGGATTAACTCCGCAGCCGTCACTGCCTGGCGGCGATCCATCCGCATATCGAGGGGACCCTGCTGCTGAAAACTGAACCCGCGCTCTGCCTGGTCCAGCTGGGGCGAACTCACCCCAAGGTCCAGCAACACCCCGTCACAACTGCCACGCTCAATCGTGCCCGCCAGCTCTGAGAAATTCCCGTGACGCAACTCGAAGCGGCCCGCGAACTCACTTAACGCCCTTCCCGCCGCCTCTATCGCCACCGCGTCGCGATCGAATCCGATCAACCGCCCGCCCTGCGCGCTCGCGCGCAAGATCTCCGCCGCGTGCCCGCCGCCACCGACCGTGCCATCCACATACAACCCGCCATCACGCGGCTGAAGTGCTTCCAGCGCTTCGCGCAACAACACCGGCCTATGTCTGAACTCAGGCACGCCATGACTATCTCACGCTTTGGCCGGGACCAAAAATACGGGACGTTATTCGGCCCCACGCTCGGCCCGCCCCTGCCCCTGGTCCCGGCCCGGCGTACATCGCCTTGCCGCTCGCCATCAAATCTTCGTCTCTCAAGTCGTTCCGCACCACGCGCACCGTATCCAACAGCAACTCCGGCTGAACGGGCGCTTTGATTCGCCGCCGGCGTCCGGCCAGCTTCGGCGGCCGACACAACGTCTTCGCTTTCGCCATCACTGGCCGCCACGGCTCGATCACCAGCTTCAAGAACCACCGCCGCAAACTCTTCCCGATCGCGACTCCGCTCGCTGCGGCCGCGCTTTTCACCTGCCCGAATCGCGGCACCAGGTTCTGCTGCGTCATCCGGTATGGGCTCGGCCCGTCTTCGACGCTCTTCAAACTTCTGCACGCTGTGAGCCATCGCATCAGCCTCATAGATCGATTTCTTCAACCACACTGGCTGCCAAAATCTTGTCCTGAGTTGTCGTCGTCTTATGCCGTGCCGGTGTCCAGACCTCGAACTTGTCCAGCCGGCCCACAAAAACCGCTTCCCGTTCCAACGCAGCCGCCTTCATCAAATTCTCCGTCAACGCCAACCGCCACACGTTGTCCAGCGTCAACGCCGCCGACGTGCTGCCGATCACTCGCTCCAGCGCCGCCACCCGGCGGTCCTGCATCTTGCTCGTCTTCAACTTCTGCATCATCACGTCCCACCGTTCCGGCGGCAGCACCAGCAGACAGTCCTCAACATTCACCGGCCATGGGAGCACACGGAACAACACCGACTTGTCCGCCGGACGCCACTTCGCCGGCATCATCACACGCCGGCTTTCGTCGATCCCGTGCCGGAACTCGCCATGGAAATACGGCATTTTGGAGTCGGCGTTCGGCATTTAGCATCGGTTCTCTTTTACAGGGCTTCCGCCCGTTGTTTCCCGTTGTCTACCCTTTTCTACCCAATCCTACCCAGACAGGTCAAGCCCTTTGCTCACATTTTTTGCTTGAGTTATTCACATCCTGTTCACCACCCGTTCTTCACTGATCACTTCCCCAACTGAGTACTGATTACTCTCCCCTACCTACCCACCTGCCCCCTTCCCTGCTACGTTGCTGTGCGTGCAGACAGCCACTTTCGACTACCACCTCCCTCCCGAACTCATCGCGCAACACCCCGCTCCCGAACGCGACTCCTCCCGTCTCCTCGTCCTGAACCGCGCCAACGGCTCACTTGTTCACAACCACTTTTCCGATCTCCTCGGCCTGTTACGCGACGGTGACGTCCTCGTCCTGAACGATTCCCGCGTCTTCAACGCCCGTCTCCGCGGGGTCAACGCACGCAGTGGCGGCGAGTTCGAACTCCTCCTCCTTACCCAAAACGGAATCAACGATTGGTGGGCCATGGTCCGCCCCGGAAAACGCGCGCGCATCGGCACGGAAATCAACCTCCACACTCCTCTCGGCGAAAAAACCGGCATCACCGCCCGCGTGCTCGACACCAACCAAGAAGGACACCGCCGCCTCCAATTCTCCGGCACCGAAAATATTTTGAATGACCTCCCTCGCCTCGGCGAACCGCCGCTTCCTCCCTACATCCGCCGCGACACCAAAGATTTTTCCTCCGATCTGGACCGTTACCAAACCGTCTATGCGAAAACCGCCGGCTCAGTCGCAGCGCCCACCGCCGGACTTCACTTCACCGAAAACTTTCTCCAAAAAATTCGTGCCAAAAATATTCACGTGCACCACGTCACCTTGCACGTCGGCCTCGGCACCTTCGCTCCCGTGAAAGCCGATCGCGTCGAAGACAACATCATGCACTCCGAAAGATTTTCTGTGCCCAAAGAAACCGCGGACGCAGTGAACCTCGCTCGCGAACAAAAACGTCGCGTCATCGCCGTCGGCACAACTTCAGTGCGCGTCCTCGAATCCGTCGCCGCGAAACACGATGGAAAAATTCTCGAAGGCTCAGGCGAAACCAACATCTTCATTTACCCACCGTACAACTTTCGCATCGTCGACGCCCTCCTCACGAACTTCCACCTCCCCCGCTCCACACTATTAATGCTCGTCAGCGCCTTCGCGGCCCCCAACCAAACCACCGGCCGCGATTTATTACTGCGCGCCTACGCCGAAGCCACCAAACAAAAATACCGCTTCTACAGCTACGGCGACGCCATGTTCATCCTCTAGTAGCCGCCGAGGTAACGAGGCGCAAACTCTCATTAACACCTCGCTTCAGCGAGGTGCAACGCGCATCCAAAAAACACATCCAACGGTTTCAACCGTTTGGGCGCGCCTTGTAGCAGTCGACGTAAGGAGGCTCTGACTAAAAACATTTCTGCGTTGCGTTTGAACTCTCCACTAAACTGGCACGCGGGTCGCTGGCTGCATATTGTTACACCTTGTCATTTTCAAGAATCCTCAGAAGGTCTGCATGCCCAATTTCACGGGCTTCATCCAGCGGTGTCTTACCTTTCTTGTCGGCGATGCCAGGGTCAGCCCCCGCGGACACCAAAACGCGCACTGTTTCCAACAAGCTTTCGTCGATTGTTGGACCGACCGCAAGATGAAGCGGCGTCGCGCCAAATGCTGAGCATGCCCGGATGTTTGCGCCAGCTTCGAGTAGCGCAGCTACTGCGCGAGGGCTTCTGCTTACCGATGCAAGGTGCAGCGGCGTCCATTGCTCGGTGCCTGTGACCTCAAGCGGTGAACCCCAATCAATAAGCAGCCCGATAATCTCGTCTCGGTCGTTAGCCGCCGCACGATGAATTGGTAACCAGCCATACTCGTCGGGCTCGTCCACCGGAGCGCCTGCCGCGTGCATCTCTCGCACACGATCAACCTCGCCGGCGATAACCGCTAACACAAAATCGCGTGATGTAGGCGTTTTCTTCACAGGAGCGTCGCGTCTTCAGCCTCATTTCCCCGGCAAAAACAAATCCGCTGAAACCCCGAAATGCCGTGCCAGCGCCGCCACGTGCGCCAGCGTCAATTGGCGCTCGCCTCGCAGGATCATCGCGCCGAGCGAACGGTGCGCCTTCAACAGCCGCGCCAAATCCGCTGCGCTCATCCCGTGTTCTGCCAGCAAATGCCGCAACACATCCAGCCCCCTGGATTTTGGCGCTTCGACGCGCTCCTTCTCGTAGTCCTCGATCAACCGGCAAAGCAGATCAAAATAATCCTCCTGATCTTTGGTCAGCTTGTGCCCGGCCATCGCATCGGCCATTTCCGTCACATTCTCAAAATCGACCTTGTCTCGAATCGGCCGCGGCAGATGAACTTTACAAAGACCCGTGTAATCCCTCGGCAGGTCCGTAAATAGTTTCTTCATCCGTGTTGTCTTCATAAATCGTCTTTCCAGAAATCTTTGCTGTACTCAGCGTGCGTCATAAATCGCAGCGTATACACAATCTGGCGGTTGAAATGCGCCGCCACAATCAACCGATAACTGTTTCCGCAGACATTAAATACCAGGACGTGTCGTCCGCTTTTCACTTTCACCAGGTCCGCCGACGGATAACTTCGCCGCACGTCCACCAGGCTCTGCCACTCCGCGGCTTTGACGATCGACCGCCATGCTGTTAGATACACCGCAGCTTTCGGGTGCTCCCTGGCAGCCTGCACAAGGAACCCTTCTTTGATTATCCGCACTGGATACAAATTGTATCCAGTGTCGCCCTGGTGTCAACGCCAAAATGAGGACCTTCCGTCGTGCATCCCACGTTTCTCCGCCCTCCCCTCCTTCGTTCCCTTCGTTTCCTTCTGTAGAAAAAATCCACACCTAATCAAAAAGCATCTGTTGCGGTTGCGACCGCCGCTTTCGCACCGTCGGCGCCCCATTCTCGCCCGCCAACTTCTGTCCCCCTTCCATGCCGATACTCTTCCTGGCGACGTCCACGTATTGCCGATCGATATCGAACCCAATGAACTTACCGACACCGCACAGACGCGCCGCCACTGCCGAATGCCCGATCCCCACAAAAGGGTCCACCATCACGATTCCCGGGCGTTCGCCATGGATCTTGATGCAATTCACAGCCAGTTCCACCGGGAACGTCGCAGGGTGTGGCCGCTCTTTGGAACGATTCACGATCGTCTTGTACGGAATAAACCAGTTGTTCCCCCTGCACCGCACGTCTTTGCCCGCCGTGTGCGCCCAGCGCCGAATGTTCGACTTATCCGAATACGGCACGCCCACGCTCAAGCGGTCGATCGCGGTTTTCCCCTCCTTCGTCAGATGAAATACGAATTCGTGACAATCATTCACGTATCGCTTCGATTGGATCGGCTTGAAGTGCCCCGCGGAAATCTGCTCCCCCTCGCGAGTCTCGACCGTGATCGATTTGATCCAGTGAAACGTGTTTTGCAATACGAAGAGCTTTCCCAATTCCACAATCAATTCGTGCGGAATCAACGGATTGGAAGGGCACGCTCCCAGATTAAGAAAAAACGAACCGTCATCCTTCAATATCCGTTTCACTTCACTTGCCCACTCGCGCGACCAGCTCAAATACTCGTCGCGCGTCCGGCTATCGTGATAACTGGTGTACTTGATCCCCAGGTTGTAGGGCGGAGACGTAACCACCAAATCGACGGATGCCGCCGGCAGTTTCCTCATCCCTTCGATGCAATCCGTCACTTCGAGGGTGAATTCAGTGGCTTTCATCCGGGCAATCTTTCCGAAGAGTGTGACGTCAACACCAATCCCAAGTCGAGCCCCGTCTGATCACTGACACCCTCATACTACTGACTACTTCCAGGTGCCTGGGCTTTCTAAGAATCGGTCAAGCGGAATTCTCACAAAAAAATGTCCTCTCCTGTCACCTTGTGTCACTTCCAGTCACCCCCTGTCACCTTCCGTAGCGCCATCGAGCCGGGTTCGCAAAAGCCCATGTTATAATTGGCGCATGAAAATGACGTGCACAGACGCACTCCGTTGTAGCGTCCCGATCCATCGGGACCGTATCGCACGCTTCCAGCGTGCATGCCTTTCCGCCGTTTATGATCCCTATTGGTGTCAATTGATGTTCATTCGTGGTTGCAATCCAAAACTGAACGGAAATGCCACTATAACAAATAAGCAAAGTAGCCGCCGAGGTAACGAGGCGCACTTCTCAGCCCGGCGTCTCTGCGCCTTCGCGCCTCTGCGTTGAAAATCACCCTTATGACATTCGAACAGAACGAACTGTCGTCCCGCTATCCCCTCTCCCTCGGGGAGAGGGTCAGGGTGAGGGCCAGACTGGTTCTTCCCCACTACATTCTCCAGCGGAGACCATTTCCGGAAAAAATCGGAAATTTCCGGAATCCGATTCCGGACCGCCAATCCACACGACAATTCCAAATCGGCGCACGCCGATTCTCACCTTTGGACCTTGGTGCTTCTTTGGTGCTTGGGGTTTGGAATTTGGATTTGCACTCGCTTCTCTGGTTCTTGGAGTTTGGTCCTTGGGTTTTCCAAGAATGGGACTTTTCGGGACTGGGACTGGCCCTTACAGCCAGACTTTCCTCACAAACCCGCAAACGATTTCGGGACCAGTCCCATTTTGTACAGCACGCTTTTCAACCCGTAGTCGGCCTCCCTCTTGGGTTGACACCGCGGGGCTTCTCTTGAACCCTCTGCTCACAATCAGACTATGAGAATCGGCATCAATACCTTTCTTTTCACGTCCCCGTTTACCAACGAGAGCACGAAACTGTTCAAGACCTTCAAGAAATGGGGGTTCGAGACGGTTGAAATCCCGGTCGAAGACACGTCGCACATCGACCCGCGCCACGTGAAGGCCGAGCTGGACGCGAACCGTCTCGCCTGCGGGTCCGTCTGCGCGTGCATGGGGCCGGACCGCGACCTGCGCGGCACGCCCGAACAACAGCAGACCGGCCTCGATTACATGATGAAGCTGATCGACCAGATGGTGGTCCTGGGTTGCCCGTCGTTGATCGGTCCCGTGTATTCCGCGGTCGGCCGCGCCGATGCCGTGCCGGAAGAGGAATACAAGCAGCAATGGAACACGGTCGTTGGCCACCTCAAAACGCTGTGCAAATACGCCGAGAAAAACGGGCGGCAGGTTTGCCTCGAACCGTTGAACCGCTTCGAGACCGACTTCATCAACACCTGCGACCAGGGTTTGAAGATGATCAAGGACGTCGGCAGCAAAGCGCTGAAGCTCCACCTCGACACGTTCCACATGAACATCGAGGAGAAGGAGCAGGGCAAAGCGATCCGCAAAGCCGGCAAGGCGCTCGCCCACTTCCACGCGTGCGGGAGCGATCGCGGCACGCCGGGCAACGATCACATCGACTGGAAACCGATCGCCGCCGCCTTGCGTGCTATCAAATACAAAGGCGACGTGGTCATCGAATCGTTCACGACTGACGTGAAAGTCATCGCCCGCGCGGCTGCAATTTGGCGGCGCATCGAACCGACGCGCGACGAGATCGCCGTCAAAGGCATCAAATTTCTCAAGAAGACCCTGTAGAATATCATTCGCACGAAAATCGTCAGACTAAACACCAATATGAAAACATCCCTCCTTCTCGCCGCGAGCTTGCTTGCCGCGGTTTCCGCTGTCGCCGCCGATGCCGGCTTCAAGCAATTGTTCAACGGCAAAGACCTCTCCGGCTGGAATGGCAACCCGAAGCTCTGGTCCGCGAAGGACGGAGTCATCCAGGGCCAGACCACGGCGGACAATCCAACGAAAGGAAACACGTTCCTCATTTATACCAATGGCGAAGTGGCCGATTTCGAGCTGCGCTTCTCCTACAAAATCGACGGCGGCAATTCCGGCGTGCAGTATCGCAGCAAGGTGGTCAATCCAGATAATTGGGTGGTCGGCGGTTACCAGGGTGATTTCGAGGCGGGCAAAAAATATTCCGGCATTCTCTACGACGAAGCCGGCGTCGCCGGCGGGCGCGGCATCATGGCCGAACGCGGCGAATTGGTGACATGGGGCGAGGATTGCAAGAAGAAGGTGGTCGGCTCGCTCGGCAAGTCGGATGAAATCCAGGCGAAGATCAAAGACGGCGACTGGAACGATTACGTGATCATCGCGCGAGGAAACCAATTGATGCACCAGATCAACGGCGCGAAGACCGTCGAGGTGACTGATAGCTGCGAAGCCAAGCGGCTCAAGAAAGGCGTGCTCGCGCTCCAGTTGCACGCCGGGCCGCCGATGACCGTGCAGTTCAAAAACATCCGCATCAAGGAAATCAAATAACGGCCATGTCAGCGCGTGTGCGATTTTTCGTTCTACTTGCCGTTGCGGCGCTCGGTATCGAAGCGGTCGCCGCGGACAAGAAGATTGTCCTCATCGCCGGCCGTCCGAGCCACGGCCCGGGCGATCACGAATTCCGCGCCGGCTCTCTGCTCTTGCAAAAGTGCCTGAACGAAATTCCCGGAATTACTTCGGTGGTTTACTCAAACGGCTGGCCGCAGGAAGCGAACGCCTTCGACGGTGCTGCGGCGATATTTATTTATGCCGATGGCGGTGGCGGCCACCCCGCAATCAAGCCCGAGCGCCTGAAGCTACTCGGCGAGTTGATGTCGAAAGGCGTTGGCCTCGGCCTCGCGCATTACGCTGTCGAAGTTCCGAAGGACAAGGGCGGACCTGAGTTTCTGGACTGGACCGGCGGCTATTTCGAGGCGTTCTGGTCTGTCAATCCACACTGGGATGCTGACTTCACGAACCTGCCGAACCATCCGATCACGCGCGGCGTGAAGCCCTTCAAGATTCGCGACGAATGGTATTACCACATGCGCTTCCGCGAAGGCATGAAAGGCGTGACGCCGATTCTCACCGCCGTGCCGCCAGATCAAACCCGTGGCAACGAAGGCGACCGGAAATCGCACGGCGGCAATCCCGATGTCTTCGCGCGCAAGGGAATGGCCGAGCACGTCATGTGGGTGACCGAGCGGCCCGACGGCGGGCGCGGCTTCGGCTTCACCGGCGGCCATTATCACCGCAACTGGGGCGACGAAAATTTTCGCAAGACCATCCTCAACGCGCTGCTCTGGATTGCGAAAGCCGAAGTGCCCGCGAACGGCGTCGAGTCCAAAGTTTCACCCGAAGATTTGAAGGCCAATCTCGATGTTAAGAAAAAGTAAATTGCTCTGTGTCTGTCTTCTGGCGCTGCCGCTCGCGCTCAGCGCTGCGGACAAGAAGATCGTTCTCATCGCCGGCAAACAAAGCCACGGCCCCGGCGATCACGAATTTCGCGCGGGCTCTCTCCTGTTGCAAAAGTGCCTGAACCAGGTTGCCGGAATCCATTCCGTCGTTCACTCCAACGGCTGGCCTGCCGACGTCTCCGCATTCGACGGTGCAGCGGCCATCCTCGTCTACGCCGATGGCGGCGGTGGGCATCCCGCCATTCAAGGTGAGCGGTTGAAGTTCATCGACGACCTCGCAAAGAAAGGCGTTGGGATTGGCTGCGCGCACTACGGCGTCGAAGTCCCGAAGGGCGATCCCGGCGAAGCGATGATCAACTGGATCGGCGGCTACTACGAACACCAGTTCTCGTGCAATCCGATGTGGTCGCCCGAGTTCAAGAGTTTTCCAAACCATCCCGTGACCCGTGGCGTGAAACCGTTCAGCGTTCTCGACGAGTGGTATTTCAACATGCGCTTTCGTCCCGAGATGAAAAGCGTCACGCCGATCCTCGTGGCGAAGTGTCCCGACGACGTGCGCGACGGTCCTTACGTTTATCCGAAGGGTCCCTACCCGCACATCATCGAAGCGAGCGGTCGCGATGAAATAATGATGTGGGTCTCGGAGCGGCCCGAAGGCGGGCGCGCCTTTGGTTTCACCGGCGGTCATCGACATGTGAATTGGGGCGACGATAACTTTCGCAAAGTGGTCCTGAACGCCCTGCTGTGGATCGCGAAGGCGGAGGTGCCCGCGCAGGGAGTCGTCTCGGAAATCACGGACGCCGAACTCAAGCAGAACCTCGACCCGAAGCCGCGGAAGTAATTACAATCCAGTTACACCTATGAAGTGCTCTCTCATTTGTTTGGCGCTGATGACCACGGCCGTCGCGGCCCTTGCCGCCGATAACAAACCGCAACGCGGCTTCGGCCCGCAGGCCGCCCGCGAAGAGTTGAAGAAAATGACGACCGCAGCAGGCGTCGAGGTAACGCTGTTTGCGTCCGAACCCCAACTGGTCAACCCCGCGAACATGGACATCGATGCGCGCGGCCGCGTGTGGATCACCGAAGGCGCCAATTACCGCATGTTCCAAAAGTGGGGCAAGCTCCGCCCCGAAGGCGATCGCATCGTTATCCTCGAGGACACGAATGGCGATGGCTCGGCGGACGACGTGAAAACTTTTTACCAGGGAAACGACGTGAACACCGCGCTTGGCATTTGCGTGCTGGGAAATCGCGTGATCGTTTCGTGCTCGCCAAGGATTCTGGTTTTCACGGATGCCAATGGCGACGACAAAGCCGATGGCCCGCCGTCAGTCATGTTCAGCGGAATCGGCGGCGTCGATCATGACCATGGCGCGCATGCATTTGTGTTCGGACCCGACGGCAAGCTCTACTTCAACTTTGGCAACGATGGCAAACAGCTCAAGACGGCCGACGGAAGCAAGTTTGTCGTGGACATGGCCGGCAATGAAGTGACCAGCAAGGGCAATCCGTACCGCCAGGGCCTTGTGTTCCGCTGCAACCTCGACGGCGGGCAACTCGAAACACTGGGCTGGAACTTTCGCAACAACTACGAAGTCCACATCGATTCGTTTGGCACGCTCTGGCAATCCGACAACGACGATGACGGCAACATCAGCGTGCGCATCAACTACGTGATGGAGTTCGGAAACTTCGGTTACGTCGATGAACTGACCGCGGCAGGCTGGGGCGACGGGTGGAAGAAAGCGAAGCAAAAGCAAAATCTGCCCGACTCGGAAAAGCCCCGCTTTCATTGGCACATGGACGATCCGGGTGTCGTCCCGACGTTGCTCGTCACCGGCGCCGGTTCCCCGACCGGCATCGCCGTCTACGAAGGAAACCTGTTGCCAAAGAAATTTCAAAACCAGGTCATCCATTGCGACGCCGGTCCCAAAGTAGTGCGCGCGTATCCGGTCACGCCAGGCGGCGCCGGATACAAAGCCACCGTCGAAAATCTTCTCACGAGCAATGACGATTGGTTCCGTCCTTCCGACGTGTGCGTCGCGCCCGACGGCTCGGTGCTCGTCGCCGACTGGAACGATCCGGGTGTTGGCGGCCACAACATGGGCGACCGCGATCTTTCAACCATGCGTGGCCGCGTGTATCGCCTCGCACCAGTGGCGCACCGTTACTCGGTCCCAAAGTTCGACTTGAAGACAGTCGATGGCTGCGTCGCCGCGCTGAAATCGCCGAACATGGCGACCCGTTATCTCGGCTGGATCGAACTCAACAAGTTTCAGGAAAAAGCTGAAGACGCCCTCACGCGTCTGTGGAACGACAACGATCCGCGGCTGCGCGCACGCGCGCTTCATTTGCTCGCACGAATCAAAGGCCGTGCAGAGAAATACGTGACCGCGGCCATCAATGACAGGGACGCCGATATTCGCGTGACTGGAATTCGCATTGGCCGTTCGCTTCAGATGGATGCGATTCCTTTGGTCAAGGAATTGGTCAACGATCCCTCCGCGCAGGTCCGTCGCGAGTGCGCCATCGCTTTGCGCCATAACCAATCCAGCGAAGCGCCCATGCTCTGGACGCGCCTCGCACAACAGCACGACGGAAAGGATCGTTGGTACCTCGAAGCCCTTGGCATCGGCGCCGACAAACAGGAAGATCGGTTCTTCTCCGCATGGCTTGCCGCTGTCGGTTCCAGATGGAACACGCCCGTGGGCCACGACATCATTTGGCGCTCTCGTTCTCCGAAGGCCGCCGCGCTGCTCGCGAAAATCGTCACCTCGAAAGACGTCCCCGAACCCGAGAAGGCCCGATACGTGCGCGCGCTCGATTACATCAAAGGTCCGGAGAAGGAAGCCGCTCTCGCGGAGATTGCGACGTCGGCTCTGAACTAATCCGCTTCGGTTGTCACCAGCGGGTTGCGTGTTTTCAACTGCGGGAACAAAGAAAAATCCCGGTCGGCAGTCCACAGTTCGCGCACACCATGGTGGAGACAGAGGGCGGCGACACGCGCATCATGAACGCGGGGACCTATAATGTTTGCGGCCTTTGCCAGTGCGGTGAGATGGCGGAAATAACCCGGCCCCTCGGCTAGAATTTGAAGGTGCGGAGAACCAAACGTGAGTTCGAGGAACTCCAGGCTCTGTTCCAGGGTTGACGCGGGCCTATAGATCCGCGGGTTGGTGCTGATGCTGATAAACTCATGGACGCACGGCCACGGGATTGCCCAGGAGTTGTCCCCTTCGATTACCGGCCGAAGCGCGGCGACAGCGCGGCGATGATCGAGCGCGTCTGGTCTATGAGCGAAGATCAGTAGATTCGTGTCGATGGCGATCATGCGCCTCGACCACGATAAATCTCATCACGAATCTGGTCCCAACCGGCGTTTTTGAACTCGTCAGTGAGGCCTTGACCCTTCACGGTGACGAGCTTCCACTTCCATTTGGCTGATTTGTCTTTCTTGTTCTTCACGACCAGGCGCAAACCTTCCTCAGTGAGAGCCCGAAACGTGGTCTTCTCCTTCCGCGCCAAGGCCTGCACACGATGGAACAAGTCGTCCGCTATCTGAATCGTTGTTTTCACGATATTTCTACCCATACTACCACATATGGGCAGCCATATCAACCAGGATTCCGCTTCTTCCAAATGTAGCGGAACATCAGGACGCGCAGCGCCGCGGTAAGCGGGATGGCGAGGATGCCGCCGAGGATGCCGCCCATCAAGGTCGTGCCCACCATCACGGCGATGATGATCGTGAGCGGGTGCAGGCCCACGCGGTCGCCCATGATTTTCGGCGAGATGACGAAGCCTTCCAGCGCCTGGACAAGGCTGAAAATTCCCAGGACCACCAGGGGCGCCCACCACGTCTTGAATTGGACGATCGCAAGGATCATCGCCGGGATGATCGTTAAGATCGCGCCCAGGTAAGGCACGATGCTCAGTGCGCCCGCGAGAATGCCAAGGATCACCGCGTAGTTGAGGCCCATGATGAGAAAGCCGATCGTGAGGAGCACGCCGATGCAAAACGCCACGACGACCTGGCCGCGAAAGAACACGATCAAATAGTTGTTGATGGCGTTGAGGCAGAAAACGAGTTCGTCTTTGAAGCGCGATTCCATGACGGGCAAATAATTGTGCCAGCCCTCCTGGATACCTTTTTTCTCCTGGAGAAAGTAATAGGTGAAGACCGGCACGAGCGCGAGGCCGATGATCATTCCCGCCCACGAAGCGACGCGTGAAAGCTGCGCCACGAGCCACTGCCCGATTTTCGGCAGCGTTTCACCCGCCCACTCCAGCACTTTTTGCGACACCTGTTCGGTCCACGCGTGCTCGGTCAATTTTGGCGGCGCAGCGACGACGTTCGTCTGGCCCTGGGGCGTAATCTCGATTGTCACATTCGTGCCGTTTGTGCTCGCTGAAATGTAGTTTGTTCGCGACGACGACGACGGAAACAGCCGTCCACGCCATGTCTCGAGGAACGGCCGGCTCGACATCCATTTATTGAGGTCGGTCTGCATCTGACGCGAATAGTCGGGCACTTCAGAGATGAGCCGCCCGCTTTCACGGACCATCCGCGGAATGATGCTGGCAAAAAACGCCGACAGCGCGAGGACGCACAGCGCGAAGACGAGAATGATGGCATTGCGCCGCTTCATCTTCTTGCGTTGAAAATAGTCGACGACCGGATCGAGCAAGTACGCGAGAATGCCGCCGATCGCGAGCGGCCACAGCACCGGCGAGAGCAATTGCAGCAGCCAGCCGAATCCCCACAACAGGCCAGCGAGAATGGCCAGCATCACCGCAATCGACAGCGCGGTCAGCGAAGTCCAGATGATTCGCGCCTGCTTGTCGGTAGGAGGAGGAAGGGCCATGGGGTTAGCTTTGGCCCAGCTTGCGGGATTTTTCCGTGGCGGCGCGGACGGCGTTAATGAGCGCAGCGCGCACCCCGCCTTTCTCCAATTCCTGAAGGCCCTCGATGGTCGTGCCGCCGGGGCTGGTGACCATGTCCTTCAAGGTGCCGGTGTGCAATCCCGTTTCCAGCACCATCTTCGCGCTGCCGAGGAGCGTCTGCGCGGCAAGTTTCGTGGCCACGTCGCGCGGCAAGCCCGCGGCCACGCCGCCGTCGCTGAGCGCCTCGATCAACACGAAGCCATAGGCCGGGCCGCTGCCGCTCAACCCGGTCACCGCGTCGAGCAACGATTCCTTGACCTGGAAAGCGACGCCGACGGACGACAACAACTTCTGCACGAGCGCGCTGTCTTCCGCGTGAGCGCCCTGGCCGAGCGCGAACGCCGAGGCGGATTCGCCCACAAGCGCCGGCGTGTTCGGCATCACGCGGACAACGCGCGCGCTGCCGCCGAGCGCAGCTTCGATACGCGAAATCGGCACGCCGGCTGCAATCGAAATAAGCAAATGGCGCTCGGTAAACGCAGGTCTCACTTCGGCGAGCACTTCATTGACCTGGTCGGGTTTCACCGCGAGGAAGATCACGCCGGCGAATTTCAGCACGTCGGGGTTAAATGCGGTGGGCTTTGCCCCGGTTTCTTTTGCGAAATTGCTGCGGGATCCCTCAATAGGATCGCTGGCGATCAGGGCGGACGCGGTCACAAGGCCAGCACGGACGAATCCTCTGGCAAGAGCAGTCGCCATTTTGCCGGCGCCCAGAAATCCGACCTTGAGTTCCGAACCCATGCGCGGGTTGTAGCAGGTCGATCCGTTCTGAAAAAGGTGAAAGTTCGGGGTCACGCCGCGCGCGTGGAGAGTTTGCGTCAGCAACCCAGGTCGAATGTCCGTCATTCCGGTTAACGGATTTTCGTGTCTGTAACCTTAGCGTCACTTAGTCGGCAAATCAGTCGCAAGATCCGCCTACTGGCAGCAAGTCCAGCCAATCCGCGCTTGCGCCGCTGGGTCAAAGTAGTTGAAGGTGAAGTTGTATTTTAAGGCGGGATCAGAGGCAGGGAGGTGTCTCGTGTTCGCGTGCGTGCTGAGTTTTTGCGCCATCGGTTTTGCGCAGAACAATGCCACCTCTCCACCGGTGCGCCCGGGCACGGCGAAGATGGCTGCGTTGCTCGAGGATCTCAATCGCAAGAATGACGCGGTTCCGCAGCAGAATGCTTTTGGGAGCGACGCGCGGGCGGCGTGGATGCGCTCCACGCTGAGCGCGATAGCTGACCCGATGGACCGGGCTTACACCACGGCAGACATCGCGGTCGAGTTGTTGAACGCCGGCGAGGTCGATGAAGCACTTATCGAAGCCACGAATGCCGTTTTCATGGGACGCCAATTAGCGATGCCGCCGCGGTTTTACGATGGCCTTGAGTTCATAATGGGTCTCTGCCACTTGCGCAAGGGCGAGCAGGATAATTGCATCCAGTTTCACGGGCCTGAATCGTGCCTGTTGCCGTTCCGCGACTCGGCCATCCACAAGGACCAGACCGGATCGCGCGGCGCCATCGCGAAGTTCAGTGAGGTCCTCGCGAAGACGAACGACTTCGCGATGCCGGCGCGCTGGCTGTTGAACATTGCGTATATGACGGTGGGCGAGTACCCGCGGAAGGTGCCCGCACCATGGCTGATTCCGCCCAGCGTGTTCGCTTCAGATGCGCCGTTCCCGGAGTTTCGCAACATCGCCGCCGACGTTGGACTGGACCAGCAGGGGCTTGCTGGCGGGGTCGTGAGCGATGACTTCGATAATGATGGCGACATCGACCTGATGGTGTCCCGCTGGGGGCTCCGGGACCAACTTCGGCTATATCGGAATGATGGCAATGGCGCATTCACGGAGCGCACGAAGGAAGCGGGTCTCACCGGCCTTGTGGGCGGGTTGAACATGGTGCAGGCCGATTATAACAATGACGGCTGGGTTGATGTGCTGGTGCTGCGCGGGGCGTGGCTTGGCGCGGCGGGACGGTATCCGGATTCGCTGCTGCGGAATAACGGCGACGGCACGTTCGAAGACGTAACGCACCAGGCGGGCATGGTCAGTTTTCATCCCAGCCAAACCGCGGCGTGGTTTGATTACAACGGGGATGGCTGGATTGATGTGTTTATCGGAAACGAGTCGAGCGGCGATGAGAATCATCCGTGCGAACTGTATCGCAACAACGGGGACGGCACGTTCACCGAATGCGCGGCGGAGAACCGCCTCGTCATCCAACGGTTCGTGAAGGCCGTGGTCAGCGCCGATTACAACAACGATGGCCGGCCCGATTTGTATCTGTCGGTCCGCGACGGTCCGAACCTCCTGGTGCGCAACCAGGGTCCTGCCTCGACCAATGACGTGCGGACGGCGCGTGTTCCCTACCGCGGTGCGTGGCGCTTTGGCGAGGTGAGCCGCCAGGCTGGCGTCTCTGAGCCGACGTACAGTTTTTCAAGCTGGTTCTTCGACTACGACAACGACGGTTGGCAGGATTTGTTCGTCAGCGGATATCGCATTCGCGATGTCGGTGATGTCGCCGCCGATTACCTGGGGTTGCCGCATGATGCCGAGCGCGCCCGGCTCTACCATAACAATGGCAACGGCACCTTCAGCGATGTAACGAAGCAAATGGGCCTCTATCGAGTCCTGCACACGATGGGTTGCAACTTCGGTGATTTGGATAATGACGGCTTCCTTGATTTTTACGTGGGCACCGGCGATCCCAATATTTCGACGATTATCCCCAATCGAATGTTCCGCAATGACGGCGGGAAGAGGTTCCAGGACATCACTTCTGCCGGCGGGTTTGGCCATTTGCAGAAGGGCCACGCGATCGCGTTTTCAGACCTGGATCATGATGGCGACCAGGACGTGTACGCGTCGATCGGCGGCGCTTTTTCCGGCGATGCGTTTCGCAATGTTCTTTTTGAGAATCCCGGCACGACCAACCGATGGATCGGCATCAAGCTGGAGGGCGTTACGTCGAACCGCTCTGCCATCGGCGCGCGGCTGCGTTTGACCGCAATGTCCGCGCAGGGCGAACGGCGCATTTTCAAGTCGGTGAACTCCGGCGGCAGCTTCGGGGCGAATGCGTTGCAGCAGCACATCGGCGTCGGCTCGAGCACGAACATTCACGTCGAGGTCTTCTGGCCTACCACTCGCGCCCGGCAGGAATTCACGAACCTCGCTCCCGGAAAGTGGTATTCGATTCGCGAAGACTCGGCCAAAGCTGTCGTCATGGACACCAGGCCGTTCCGCTTCGCGAAGCCCGCGGTCGACGTGACCGTCACAGAGTAGTCGGGCCGCGTTCGGCTCACTTTGCCTTGCGTGGCAGATAAGCCGCGCAGGATTCCTGCAGGGTTTCGGCCCAGGGGTTATCGGGGCGAGCCGATAGATTCAGCGACGAGGTTGCTCCGCCGCCGTGGGCCGGTTTCCATCCGCATCAAGCAACTGAATATCGCCCCAGCCGAGGTCGCGAATTTCCGTTTCGATTTTCGCGCGGTCGCCCACGACCACCCACACCAAATTGTCCGGACGCACGACATCGTTCGCCGCCTTTGCGAGGTCGCTGATGGCCAGCGCGTGGACTTTCTTCGGATAGGTCGCGTAGTAGTCATCCGGCAAATCGAAGCGCACGATCTCGCCGATCGAATTGGCGACAGCGGAAATCGTTTCCCACGAGCCCGGGAGCGCGCGGGTTTGAAAGGCCTGCGCCTTTTTCAGCTCCTCTTCGGTGATTGGTTGTTCTCCGCGGATGCCGCGCAATTCCTTGTTCAATTCAACCAACGATTCCCTGGTCTTGTCCGTTTGCACGGGCGCGTACGCGATGAACGGACGCTGACCGCGCGCCGCGTACATGAACGTCCACGCCCCGTAGGACCAGTGCTTGCCCTCGCGGAGATTCATGTTCACCCGCGCCGTGAAAGCGCCGCCCAGGACGGTGTTCATCGTCTCAATGGCGATCTCGGCCGGGTTCGACTTCGGCGGGGCGATGTGCCCCGCGAGAATGACCGATTGAATCGATCCCGGCCGGTCGATGAGGTAGACGGACGTTTTTTTCTGGTGTTCAACCGCCGCAAGATTTTTCCTCGGCACTTCGCCGCGCTGCCATTTTCCGAGAAGTTTTTCCAGCTTCGGCGTCATCTCCCTGAGCGTGGTATCGCCGACAATAATCAACGTGGAATTATTCGGCTTGAACCAGGTTTGATGGAATTTCTGCGTGTCCGCGCGGGTAAGTTTTGCGACCGACTCCTCCGTGCCGGAACCCGTGAGTGGATTTCCGTAGGCGTGGCCGCGGCCATAGAGAATTGCCGGGAAAACGCGCAAGGCCATGTCTGCCGGCTCGACCTTCTCCTGTTTGATCCATGCAATCCGCTGTTTCTGCAAGCGTTCAAAGTCGTCTTGAGGGAACGATGGATTCAAAACAACGTCGGCAAAAATCTCCAGCGCTCTATCGAGTGTCGAGGTCAACGAGGACAATCGTACGGTGGAGGAATCGAGGTCGGCATCCGTGCTGAGTTCGGCGCCCAGCAGGCCCAGCTCTTTGCTGATATCGAGGGCCGTGCGTCGCGCAGTGCCTTCGTCCAGCATGTCGGTCGCCAGCCGCGCTGTGCCTGGGATCGCGAATTGGTCCGACGCAAAGCCGGCGTCGATCTGCAGGGTCACATTTACCAGGGGCGTCGCGTGGCGCTCCGCCAGGACGAGCTTCAGCCCATTGGGCAACGTCGCCCGTTGCAGGGCTGGGAACTTGATCTCCGGCGCGTCGCCTGCGCTTGGCAATTTTGAACGGTCGGCTCCGGAGCTGTTCGTGCCGTATTCGGGATAAGGCTCGATTTCGAGAACGTAAACATCGTCCGTCAGCCATTTTCTCGCCGCATCGCGCACGTCCTTCAAGGAAGCATTGCGTATGTACTTGAGGATTGTCTGATAAAATCCGGCGTCACCGCGGAACCCCTGGTTCATTGCCAGGACGTCGGCCTTGCCTCCGAATCCACCGATGCGTTCGCTGCTCCTGACGAACCCCGCAATTCGCTCGGCTTTGGCGCGCTCCAGTTCTTCCGGGGTCGGGCCTTTCTCAAGAAAGCGCGCGATCTCCTCATTCAGTCCACGCTCAATCCGCCCCAGGTCTTCACCGGGTCGCGCCGTTGCCAGGAGGATAAACAGCCCGCTGATCTCCCGGGCAGCCACGTCCGACCACACGTCCGTCGCAGTCTGTTCGTCATAAACCAGTCGCTTGTAGAGCCGGGATGGCTTGCCCACGGCCAGAATATCGCGCGCCAGCTGGAGATAAACATTCTCCGCCTCGCCGTAGGCCGGGATAGCCCACACTTTGTGAATGCGGGCCTGGGGGACGCGATCGGCCAGCTTCTGCCGGCGCGTGCCGGTCATGCGAGGGACCCAATGCTGATGACGCGCGACAGGTGGGCCGGCCGGAATATCTCCAAAATATTTCTCCACCTTTTTGCGAGCGGTCTCGGGATCGATGTCGCCAGCCAGCGCGAGAATAGTGTTCGCCGCACCGTAGTAGGTCTTAAACCACGTGCGCACATCCTCCAGGGAAGCGGCGTTCAGGTCTTCCATAGAGCCGATCACTGTCCACGAGTAGGGATGCTCCGGAGGGGCCGTGCCTTTGGTGATCAATTCCCATGCGAGGCCATAAGGCTGGTTTTCGCCCTGGCGCTTCTCGTTCTGCACCACGCCGCGCTGCACATCCAGCCGCGCCTGGTCGATGGAACCGAGGAAATGACCCATGCGGTCCGACTCAATCCAGAGGGCGACATCGAGCGCGTTCACTGGCACGTTCTCGAAATAATCGGTGCGATCCGGATTCGTGGTTCCATTCATGTCGGTCGCTCCGATGCGTTCCATGGCCTCGAAGAACGCGCGCTGGTCGCCGGAGCCCTTGAGATGTTCGCTTCCGGTGAAAAGCAGATGCTCGAACAGATGGGCGAAGCCGGTCTTGCCCGGCTTCTCGTTTTTCGATCCCACATGATACCAGACCTTTACCGCCACGATGGGGGCCTTGCGGTCCTCGTGGACGATCAGCGTCAGCCCGTTCGTCAGCACGAACTTTTTGTAGGGGATGTCGATCTTCGTGTCCGCGACCGCACCCGCTCCGATTGCAAATGGAGAAAACAGGAATGGGCACAGCCCGAGGAGGTAAACGATTTTCAAGGTTGGCATACTGCAATAACGTTCATCTAACAGACACCGCATTGGCCGGGTTCTGTATGCCTGATCGATCTCTGCTATCAGAGCAAGCACCAAGCGGGCGATACGGGATACCTCGCGCCGTCTGCTTGCGCGACAGTCTCGCGCGGCGCCTTCTGGAATTGCGTCTGAATTGCCATCGAGACATTCTCGTGAGCGATGCTGATGTGTGCTCGAATGAAATGATCGCGCGATGATTGTTATCGGACTGACTGGCGGGGTCGGGATGGGGAAATCGACGGCGGCGAATTTTTTTGCCGGGCGCGGATTGGCAGTGATCGACACGGACGAACTGGCGCGTGAACTCGTGGAGCCGGGGCAACCTGCCCTGGCGGAGATTCGAAAGGTGTTTGGGGAGTCGGTGACCGACGCGCAGGGGCGGCTGCGGCGTGACGCGATGGCGAAGGCGGTGTTTGCGGACTCGTCGAAGCGGGAGCAACTGGAAGGAATACTGCACCCACGTATTCGCGAAGAGTGGCTGGCGCGGGTCGAGCGGTGTCGAAGTGAAGGACGCGCCGCCGCGGTGGTGGTGATCCCGCTGTTGTTCGAGACAGACGCGGAGAAGCAGTTCACGCACATTGTGTGCGTGGCGTGTTCGTCAGCGACACAGCGCGCGCGGGTGGCGCAGCGCGGATGGAGTGAAGATCAGATCGAGCAACGGATCGTGGCGCAGTGGCCCATTGAGAAAAAGATCGCCGCGGCGCACTTCGTTATCTGGTCAGAAGGTGGGATCGAGGTTCACCAGGCGCAGGTTGATCGGATTTTGGAGCGGCTGAAACTCAGCCGAACGGCTGATCAGCGCGTCATCGGGTCGTGAGTTGGTTGCGGAAAATTCGCGGTGTAAGGCCGAAGGCGCGCTTGAAATGCGCGGTGAAATGGCTCTGGTCGTAAAAGCCGACGCGATAGGCGACATCCGCCACGGGATCTGTCGAGGTCGTCAACAACTGCTTGGCCTGGGTAAGCCGTGAGCGGAGAATGTATTGGTGCGGGGTCAAGCCGGTGGCCTGTTTGAACATGCGCGCGAAGTGGAACATGCTCAGGCCACTCTGGGCCGCGACCGACGCCAGCGAAAGATCTTCCCCGAGATGGTCATGGATGTACTCGATGGCCCGGCGCAACTGGCGCTTGCCGAGGCCACCACGATCAGCGGCGACTGGCAACCGTTTCGTGGCGTGATGCCGCACGAGGTGCATGACAAGCGTCGAGCCGAGGGACTCACCGTAGGAAGCGCCGCCCGCATAGCCGCTCTGGACTTCGCGGCGGAAAGCCAGCGCGAGGGCGTGGAGAAGGGGATCGCTCACCACGCGCGTGAGCTTGAGCTCCAGCCCGTGTTCCATCGCTTCGTGGACGACGCAATGGACAAATTTTTGGTTGATGGTGAGCGATATGAATTCGCCCACATCATTGGTGCGGCTGGTAAACACAACGCCGGCGGGAAGGATGGCGGATTCGCCGGGCACAACGCGCAGTTTGCGAAAGTGGCCGTCTTCCTTCCACTCGACTTCGACTGGCTTGCCGACCTGGGTTACGACTATGTGTTCGGCCGCGGCCATGTCGCGAATTTCCGCGGGCATTCCACCGTGTTGCTCCAGCAGGATTCCGCGCCATGGGGAGCCGGCGCTGGAAAGCGCTGGGGCGCCGGGAATGGCGGGACGCCGCTCACCCGTCTTGATATCGATTAACATACTGCGTTGATCAGGCATGCTGGTTCCTTCCCCAAATTATCCCGCGAACAGCGAATAACTTTCCGTTGGATGACATTTAATATACACTGTAACGCAGCAATTGTTCTAATTTTTTGCGGCGCTTAGCCAATTGTAATAGTTCCCGCCCTGGCAAAAAATTTGGCTAAGCACTTAAAAAATGATGACCGGCGGGCACGCCGCGGGGTTACGCGAAGTTTTCGGCGCCGATACAGAGATGACTAGACGCTCGTGACTTCCGGGTGGACCCACGGCGCGCGATAGGGGCGGCGCAGAAGTTTGTTCGCTTCGGTATCGCCGATAACCTGTCCCTTTTCGTTATCCCACGTGAGCGTGCGGCCAACCTGCATTGAGATATTCGCCAAAATACTGGCGATGGAAGAAGTCACGCCGTGCTCGATATCCGCGACTGGTTTGCTGCGGTTTTGGATCGCAGTAAGAAAATCCTTCATGTGCCAGCGGATCGCGGAGGCCACGTGTTGTTCGAGATCTTTCTCGTTCACGTCCTCGGGATACTTGTCGTGTTCGATCAATGCTTTGCCGCCGAGAGTCGGGTCCTTTTTTCCCTGCGGAATGAAGGCGTATTTGTGGACGTCGGCTTTGAGCACACCCTTGTCGCCGTAAATGAATGCGGCCCATGGATACTCCGGGTCCGGCGCGGCGCCCCACGTGCGGTGTGTCCACACGACGTTCAATTCGGGGAACTCGAACGTGGCCGTCTGTGTGTCGCTGATGTTCGCCTTGCTGTTTTTGTCGACGTAAATGCCGCCCGAAGAACTGACTTTGCGCGGCATGCCGAGATCGAGCATCCACCGCACCATGTCGAGCATGTGGATGCACATGTCGCCGACGATGCCGTTGCCGTATTCCATAAAGGCGCGCCAGCTTCGCGGGTGACAGAGCTCGTTGTACGGGCGCATCGGGGCGGGACCGGTCCACATTTCGTAATCGAGATTTTCCGGCGGCTGCGCGTCCGGCGGGTTTTTGCGAGCGCGCATGTGATAATAGCAGCAGATCTCGACATGCGAAATTTTGCCGAGTTTGCCGGTTTTGATGACCTCGTCGCGCGCTTCGACCAGATGGGGCGTGCTGCGGCGTTGTGTGTTCACTTGCACGACGCGTTTATATTTGCGGGCGGCGGCGAGCATCGCCTGGCTTTCGACGACATCAACACTCGTCGGCTTTTGCACCCACACATCGGCGCCGGCCTTGAGCGCCTCGATCATCGATAGTGCGTGCCAATGGTCCGGCGTTTCGACCAGCACGATGTCGAGGTCCTTTGCCTTCAGCATCTCGCGGTAATCGGCATAGGTGCGCGGCTTCTTCCTTGACGCCTGGCGAGTGGCAACCATGTCTGCAGCTTCGGCCAGCATTTTCTTGTCGACATCGCACAACGACACTACTTCGACCGGAGCGACCTGGATGAGTCGGAAGAGGTCGCATTTGCCGTACCAGCCTGTGCCGATGAGGCCGACGCGTTTTTTCTGGTCCGCGAATTCCGCGGCATAGCCGTTGAGCGCTGAAAGTGCCAAACCGGCCGCCCCTGCCTTGACGAAGTCTCGACGATTCATGCCAGTGTTTTAGACCGCCGAAGTGCGCTCGGCAAGAGCGACGGCGACGGTGGGAACTTCAGGCCGCTTTGGAATAAGAGCGCATTGCTGCGCCCGAGGACGGGCGCGGTCCGCGGCAACGACAGGGGCCTCAAAGCGAGTTCGTCAGCAGCCCTGCCCTATGGTCCAAGCCGAATGCGATAAAAACGATTTGGCTGAGCCGCTGGATCCGATACCGGGATGGAAGCGCCGGTTCCATTCAGGGTTATGAGTGTCGACCAGGAAGGATCCCCAAGATTATTCTTGTACTCGATTATGTAGCTGCAACCGGCTGCACTGGCGAATTGGAATTGGAAATTGCCGCCAGAATAGGCGACGCCGGTCAGAGTGGGTGGTTCGCATCCTCCTCCTCCAAGAATCTTAAAGTTACTGAACGTGCCGGTAGCGATCAGGCTGGCGTTGTGCGCTGTCACGCCAATGCCCACGAGCAACGACGCTGGAGATGCCTGTGTTACTTGCGCGAACTGCACCCAATCCGTGCCGTTCGTGCTGCGGAAGGCCGTAAAGACATCACCGGCCCGCGTCATGCGCATATAACCATTTGGAATTCCAACGGGCGTATAGGACGTGCTGCCGGGCCACAGGGCAGTAGTTCCATCAACCGTGGCGCGCTGTCCCGCCTCGCCCAGGTTCCGGCCAGGCGGTGGCGGATTGACGCTTACGTGAAGCGCGGGGCTGCCCCCGGCAGTCGTGTCGCGCACATCGAGAACCGCCTTCGTTATCGCGTCGCTCCCGCGCAGGTCTGTCACGTGCACACTGGCGTCGAAGTCGCCTGTCACGCTCTTATACACGAATCGGAACGCGTCGGCGTTGCCCCAGACGTCGTTTCCGCCGCCTATAATCTCGATCGTGTTGGTATCGCACGTGTAGTGGGAACCATTTAGCGCCGTGCCGATGTCCTCTGAGATGTATCCCATCACCCGGCCAGCGCCATTCTGCGTGGCGATATTCAACTTCAGGTCAGCCGCCTGTGCCTGAACCGTGAAGTTTCCAGTGATTGGGCCGCTCAGGGTGAGGGCAACCGATTTTCCATCCGGCCGCAAAACAACCGGAGGCACAACGCTTACCGCGCCCCCATTAATCGTATAGTTAGCCGAAAACAGAGCGGTGCCATCCGGAGTCGGATCGACCAACTCATCGAAACAAACTCCGATCGACAAGCCATCCACGCTGCCCACAGAGACAATTTGCGGCGGTAAGTTATCCACGCGCACGACCACTGTCGCTACGGCGCTGGTCAGCATGCCAGCGGGATTGGACACAACAGCGTAGTAATTCCCGGCATCGCTCGTTTGCGCCAAAGGAATTGTCAACGCAGGACCGGTGGCGCCAGCGACTGGATTGCCACTGAAGTACCATTGGTATGAAATCGGATCAGAGCCGTAAAACGGAGTGTTCGGCGGGGCCGGTGCGTTGGTAACGGCGACCGAAAGGACGATTGGCCGGTTCTCGAAAACATCCACCGGCTGGGGTTGCTGGCTGATCCCCACCGGCACAGCCGCCGCGGGATAGATATCGATGAAATTTATCTTGTTATTGTTGGCAGTCGTCTGCGAATTGGGACCACTTTTAATCGTCAGAAGGCCGTCACTGACCACCGTTGTCTTTACGAAATCACCCCAATTATTAAACACGCTACCCGCTCCTCCGGGGACGACTGTGGGCGTGACCACTCCCTCAATATCGAATTGGAAGACGCTGTCGGCATTGGCCGGATCGCCCGCCACGATATGGACCCAATAAAATCCATTGGGAATCTCCATCTCCCAGATCGCTGGTGGAGTCAGTTTTATCAGATGATTGAACGTGTCATAGCGCAAATCCGGTGAATTGGCGCTGAGGCGATAGCGGCCATCCGCGACAATGTTTCGGTCCCAGCCGTAGAAGTAGCCGTTAAGGCGATCCCCGAACATGTCTCCAATGTCCTGCACATAGCCCGGCGGAATCGGTGCGGTCCCGTTGGCGAAGTTTACGTTGAAGCCTGAAGCGGGAGTGCTGTGGCTGCCCACGTTTGAGTAAGGCGAGAAGCCCGCCGCATTCTGCGCTTGCACACGATAAAAGAAAGTTGTGCCGAGAGGCAGTCCACTGTCGGTGTAGTTCTTCTGATTGCCGGGAACAGTGGCCAGAGGCTGAAACGTGATGCCATCCGCGGACCGCTCCAGCAGGAATTCTGTGATTACTGGATCCGAATTCGACCACACCAGGGAAATGACCGTGGCCGCAAACAGGCTGGAAGTTAAGCTGGAGGCGCTCGGGGCCGTGGTGGCGGAAGCTTCGCTCGAGATGCCGCCTTGTCCACCACCGGCAAGGTTGGCGAACACAACGTAAAAATAATTCCTGCCACCCTGGACAGTTGTGTCCACGTGGCTCGTGCCTGTGACCGTGGCCACGTCCGCATACGGTCCGCCACTGTTTGCGGCGCGCTTTACCAAATAGCTCGTGGCTCCGCCAAAGGGACTCCAGGCCACAGCAACCTGCCCCGTCCCGCCAGTGGCAGTCACACCCGTTACAGCGTTATTCGGTCGGCCAATGACTTCACTGGAATTGGGACCCTCGCCACCCGCGTTCGAGGCTGACACCACGTAATAGTAGGTCGAACCATTTACCAGTCCCGTGTCGACAAAACTCGTGTTCGAGGGCGTTCCAACGCTGGTGTAAGGTCCGCCAGGCGTGCCCGAACGTTTCACATTGTAGCCGGTCGCGGTCGGTGCGGCTGACCAGGTGAGAGTCACCTGCGTGTCTCCATTCAGAACGGACACGTTTGCGGGAGCAGGCGGGGGAAGGGGCGGTTGAACGGTGATAACGCCAGAACCAGCGCCGACAGGAAAGTGGTCGGGATAAAGCCCACTTAGCAAGTCGTAATCGTATACCCCATCAAACAGCGGAGCTCCGTCAATAACTACTGAGACAAAGCTGCAGTTCTGATGCAACCTCATCACCGTGTTGCCGGCAGCCAGAGTCAGCGTGCCCGCGCTGACGATGTCGTACATGGGTTCGAAAACTGCCCCGGCTGCCCCGGGGTTGATCGTAATATTGCCACTGCCCAGCGACCCCGGCGCGGTCGCTTTAAAAAGTCCGCCATTAATAATCCAGTTACCGCTAAACGGATTGTTTGTCCCGGTCAGCTCGACGGAAGGAGGCCCGTCAGGAAAGTTTTTCGTAATACTTATATTGGCGCTGCCCCGGATCTCCGCCCCTACCAGCCAGCCGCGGGAATTGTTCGCCGCGGCGTCGCCGCAGCTAAACGAAGAGTCAGCCTGCACGAGGACGACACCGATAAGACCAAAGATCGCGCCGTTGTCGCCATTATCAAGATTGCCGCCATTCAAAATCAAACCGGCGTTGCCTCCCACACCAGGAAAGCCCAGAGTGTTGGCGGGGGTTCCTGGGCCTTTGGCCCGTATCTCCGAACCGGCGTCCAGTTGCAACGAATCTCCAGGGAACGTCTTTACCCCAATGACCGGGTCGGGAGGGTTGCTGCCCGAGTTTGGATTGCGAAGGCGGGTCGGGTTGCCCCCGGCGAGGGCCACATAAGTGTTGCCGGCCGTGGGAGTAACGGCGCCGGGCTGCCAGATATTCTGCGACCAATACGCGGTACCTGGCTGTTGAACAGTGGTCGTAAATTCAGCCGCCGGCAGCGACATGCTCAAAGCTACAGAGTTGATTAGGAGGATCTTGGAAATCGTTTTCATAATCCATACAACGAGAGGTCTCATACGCGCGCAATTAGCTGGGAACTCCCAACATTAAGCGCCCGGTAAGCGGTATGTCAATCGAATCTCCTGAATTGGAATCACGACCATGAGCTTCGCCGCAGGGCAGTTCAGTCTCGGGTTTGCGACGAAAGAGGAGGGGCTCGCAGAGCTTCCCCCTCCAAAAAACCGGTCAGGCGGCCTTGTCCACCACGGTCGGGAGTGTTTCGACTGTTGCAAGCTGCGCGGGGTCGGAACCGATGACTTTGCGGAGAGTAAGGAGCAGCTTTTCGGCGGTGTAGGGCTTGAGCATGAAGGCAATATTGTCCATGCCCGTGGCGTCACGCACCTTTTCATGGTCGAGCAACCCGCTGGCGGCGATGATCTTCACGTTGGGATCGAGCTTGCGCAACACGCGGATGGTCGCCGGGCCGTCCATGAAGGGCATGAGCATGTCCGTGACGACCACTTTGATATCATTTTTGTGCGACGTGAAGGCGGCGACGGCTTCCGCGCCGTCTTTGGCCGCGATGACGCGGTATCCGTAATTCTCCAGCGTTTCCTTCAGCATGGTGAGCACCGAAGTCTCGTCGTCGACGGCCAGTACCAACTCTCCGCGGCCGCGCGGCATTTCCCTGTGCTCGGTCTCCGTTTGAGTGCTGGCCTTTTCGAGCGCCGGCAGATAAACGAGGAACGTGGTGCCTTTGTTGACTTCCGTCTGCACCTGCACAAAGCCGGCGTGGCTCTTCACGATACCCAGCACTGTCGCCAACCCGAGTCCGGTGCCCTTGCCCATTTCCTTGGTGGTAAAGAATGGCTCGAAGATCTTGTCGAGGACTTCACGCGGGATGCCCGAGCCGGTATCGGTGACCTTGATCAACACGTAGAACCCGGGCTTAACGCCCGCGACCGGTTCGTGTAACGGCTCGATAATTTCGTTTTCGGCGGCGATCGTCAGCGTGCCTCCGTTTTCCATGGCGTCGCGCGCGTTGACGGCCAGGTTGAGGAGCACCTGGTGCAACTGCGTCGCGTCGCCCATGATGGTCCACAGGTTCTCCGCGATCTTCGTCTTGAGCTGGATGGTCTTCGGGAATGTGTCGCCGACAATTTTGCCGACCTCCTTCAGCAAATGGCGGGTCTGCAGCAACACGCGTTCCCCCTCAACGCCGCGCGCAAACGTGAGCACTTGCTTCACCATGTCGGCGCCGCGCCGCGCGCTCGATTCGAGGATCGAGAGCATGCGGCGGCTTTGGTCGTCGGTGAATTTTTGTTTCAGGATTTCCACGGACATCACGATGGGCGCGAGCGCATTGTTCAAATCGTGCGCGATGCCGCCGGCCAGCGTGCCGATGCTTTCCATGCGCTGGTTGCGCAGAAGTTGCGCCTCGATCTTTTTGCGGTCGCTCACGTCCGTGTTGACGATCAGGATCGACTTGGGCTCGCCCGCCTCGTTGTGCACGAGGGTCCATTCACTTTCGACCACAACGGGCGAGTCGCCGCTGTTGACCTGGGAACATTCGCCTTTCCATTCGCCGCATTCGAGAACGCCGGTCTTCGCAGTCTGAAAATAGGAAACGTCGCGAAACAGCAACTGGTCGGCGCGCTTGCCGCAGGCTTCGCGTGCCGGCCAGCCATAGAGTCGTTCGGCACTTTTGTTCCAGTAAGTGATTCGATGCGCGAGATCGACGACCATGATCGCATTTTGCGACTTGTCGAGGAGCGCGGCCTGTTCGATCACTTTTTCCTCGGCCCGTTTGCGCATGACGCCTTGCGCGACCGCATCCGCAATCACTCCCAGGACTTCGATGGTGTCATTCGGCAAGCGGTTGCGGGAAAAAATGGCCATGAGACCGACGAGGCGGCCTTCCACCGTTAGCGGATAGCCGGCGAACGCAATCATCTTTTCGCGCTTCGCCCACTCCTTGTCCTGAAGGTGCGGATCGTTCAAGAGATCGTTCGTGAGTTGCGGCAAACCCTGCCTGGCGAGGATGCCCACTTTCATGGTGCCGAGGGGCACGCGGCCATGCGCGCCGTCGAGATGGGTGTAAAGCCCGGCGCTGGCCTGGAGTTCGAGCACATTGTTTTCGGGGTCGAGTGTCCAGATACGCGCGAAGGCCGCATCCATGTGTTTGACCAGCGACTGGGCGCATTTCTGGAGGAGATTCCGCAAAGACTCGTTCGCGCCGAGCGCGAAGCCGATATCGGCCCTAATGGCTGCTTTGCGCGCCTGGTTGTTGCGCACCGTTTCGCTTTGGCGGACATCCGTGACATCGCGAAAAACAACGACTGTGCCGATGCAACTTTGGCCCTCGCGGATGGGGGCATTGGTGTAGTCGACCGGGAACGCAGCGCCGCCCTTCTCGCGGAAGATGTCCTGGTCGCCAATCTGCACGGAACCGTCCTGCAGCACTGCTGTCAAAAAATTGTCGTCGTCCGCGGCGCGGTGTTTCACCGGCTTGAGTTGCGCAATGATCGTGCTGGCGGGTTTGCCGATCAATTCGGCCGCGTCCCAATAAGTCAGGCGCGCGGCGGCGGGATTGACGTAAATAATGCTGCCCTGGAGATCCAGGCCGATGATGCCGTCGCCGGCCGCGGAGAGCAGCAACTCGTTGCGCCGGTGCAACCGGGCCAGTTCGTCCTCGTGGCGTTTGCGCGCGGTGACGTCGAAGCCCACGGCGATATAGTTGAGGAACCGCTCCATCTGGTCAAAGACCGGCGTGAAATTGATGGCGAGCCAGTAGCGATGGCCTCGTTTGTGGGAGCAAAGGATTTCAATCGCAAAGGGTTTGCTGGAACTCATGCCTTCGCGAATGCGTTGAACGGCTTTCGCGTTGTGCAACGGCCCCAATAGCACCGCGCCGGGCGACTTCCCCTCCACGTCCTCGATCACGTAACCGCTGACGCGGGTGAACCCGTCGTTGATCCACTCGATGAGTCCCTCGTGGCTGGTGATGAGAACGGCGTTGTCCGTCTTGTGCGTGAGAAGGGCAACGCGATTCGCGTCAGCCCGTGAGTAACCGTTTCGCCGGTATGTCTTGAAGAATAACCATACTGCTGACGCAAATAGCGCCAACACTCCGGCAGCCCAGGCGAGATGTATTTCGCTGGGTATCATTTGCGGCCTAAACTCACAGTCTGATAGATACTTCGGACGATTGAGGCTTCAACTTCAGCCCTTTTGGGCAGCCGCAAATTTGCCCCAGAAACCGCAGCATTCCGGGGCTTTTTGAGTTGTTTTGGAAAGGAGGCTGGGTCCCTAAATAGTGGTTTGCTTCCACGTGCCCCGGCGGAACAGCCAAATTGCCACCAACCCGGCGGTCGATTCGGCGACGACAATCGACCAGTACACGCCCGTCGCTTTCAGGCCCACGCTGATCGCGAGCCAATACGCCAGGGGAATCTCCAGGAGCCAAAAGCAGAAGAAATTGATCTTCGTCGGTGTCATCGTGTCGCCCGCGCCGTTGAATGCTTGCGGCATGACTAATCCCCATGCGAAAAAGATGTAGCCAAACGACACGATGAGCAGGCATTGCGCGCCGGCGGCAACGACGCCCGGCTCACTGGTGAAGATGCGCACCAGCGATTCGTTCATGGAAATGTAAACGATTGAGACGACCGCAAGGAATGCCATGTTCGCGAAGCCCGTGATCCAGACCGAACGTTCTGCGCGCTCGGGTTGTTTTGCTCCGAGGTTTTGGCCAACCAGCGTCGCCGCGGCGTTCGACAGACCCCACGAGGGCATCAACGTGAACACAAATATGCGCACCGCAATCGTGTAGCCGGCGACCGCTTCGCTCCCAAATTCCGAGACGATGCGAACGAGTGCGATCCATGACGACGTGGCAATGATGAATTGCCCGATGCCGCCAAGCGAAGTGCGCACGAGCCGCGCCATCACTACGGTGTGGAGACGCACCTGCGAGGCGAGAATGCGGATGTGCTTTGCTCCGCGGAACAGCACCCAAAGTTGCAGGGCCACTCCAAGGCCGCGTCCGGTGTTCGTCGCCACCGCCGCGCCCTCGACGCCCATGGCGGGAAACGGTCCCCAGCCGAAAATCAGTATCGGATCGAGCACGATGTTGATGCCGTTGGCGAGCCACAGCACGCGCATCGCGATCGCCGCGTCGCCCGCGCCGCGAAATACGGCGTTGATCACGAAGATCAGCATGATCACGGCGTTTCCGCTCAGCATCCAGACGGTATAGCGATAGCCGTGCTCGATACTCCATGCGTCCGCGCCCATCAGCCTGAGCAGGTCTTTCGCAAAGAACGCTCCCGCGATGGAAAATGGGATCGATGCCGCTATCGCCACCGCGATTGCTTGCACCGCTGCGTCTGCGGCTTCCTTTGGATTTTTTTCGCCGATGCGACGCGCAACCAAAGCTGTCGTGCCCATCGAAAGTCCGATGCCGACGGCGTAAACCAGCGTCAGCATCGATTCCGTCAAGCCAACCGTCGCCACGGCTGACGCGCCGAGCGACGAGACGAAGTACACATCAACGACGGCGAAAGCCGCTTCCATGGCCATTTCGAGCATCATCGGCACCGACAGGAGCAGGATCGCCCGCCCGATGCTCCCCTGGGTGTAGTCCATTTCCGTGCCGCGGATGGCGTCTCTCAAATCCACAAGAAGTGTTCGAAGGCGTGACACGGTCGGTGCGGCGGTAAGAGTGTTCGAAATATTGCGCGTGTGATTTCCCCAGCCGGTGTGCGGCTCCAGGTGCCGTGCAGGCTATAGATCGCGGCGAACCCGTCAACGACAGCATTCGTCAGATATTGGAACGAAAGCGCGCTTGACGCTGGCGCATGAATGTCCATTTTGTGTCCTCCTCAAACGAAAGGAAAAGCAGATGCAAATACGATGTCTTGGTCTTCTCCTGGTCCTGGCTTGTTTCAACGTCAGCGCTGACGACTGGCCGCAATGGCGCGGCCCGCAACGGGACGGCATCTCCAAAGAAACGGGGTTGCTCAAGGAATGGCCGAAGGAAGGTCCAAAGTTGCTTTGGCAGGTGAAGGACATCGGTGCCGGGTATTCCACGCCGTCGGTCGTCGGCAAGCGACTCTACCTTGTTAGCAATGAAGGCACGGAGAAGGAATTCGTCCAGGCGCTGGAAGCCGGGGACGGGAAGCGCGCGTGGTCGACTCCGATCGGCAAGGTGGGCCCCAACGAAGGGCCCCAGTATCCAGGCGCACGCTCGACTCCCACGGTCGATGGCGATTCGATTTACGCGTTGGGATCGGACGGCGACCTCGTGTGCCTTGAAACGTCGGGCGGAAAGATCAAGTGGAACAAGAATCTGCGTGGCGACTTCGGCGGCAAACCAGGCAAGTGGGCTTACGCGGAATCGCCGCTGGTCGATGGCGACGTGCTCGTCTGCACTCCCGGCGGGAGCGATGCGACGCTTGTGGCCCTGAACAAAAAGAATGGCGACGTTGTGTGGAAGAGCGCCGTGCCCGGCGGTGATCAGGCCGGCTACGCCTCGATCACCAAAACGGATTTCGGCGGCGCCAAACAGTATGTGCAGTTTGTCGAAAAAGGAGTGGTCGGTGTGAGCGCGAAAGATGGAAAGTTTCTCTGGCGCTATGACAAAACCGCGCAGAACAGTCCCGCCAATATCCCGACGCCGCTCGCCGAAGATGGTTACGTTTACAGTGGCGCGGGCCGAAGCGGTGGCGGGCTGATCAAACTGAAGCCCAAAGATGGCGCATTCGAAGTTGAGGAAGTGACCTTCACGCCAAAACTGCCAACGGCCATCGGTGGCGCGGTGAAGATCGGCGATCATTTTTACGGCACAGCCGGCCAGGCGCTGGTGTGCGCGGAATTCAAAACCGGCAAATTGAAATGGGAAGAACGCAGCGTTGCTCCGGGTTCCCTCTGCTTCGCTGACCAGCGCCTTTACATCCACGGCGAGAACGGAGACGTGGCATTGGTCGAGGCGACACCCGAAGGCTATCGCGAAAAGGGGCGATTCACTCCACCCGGCCAGCCCGAACGCGCCCGGACCAAAGCGTGGTCATATCCCGTCGTCGCCAACGGCCGCCTTTACATTCACGATCTCGGCACGCTCTGGGCCTACGACGTAAAACCGAACTAAATCCGGCGCACGGCTCCAGGACGGCCAACAAGGATGAAAGCGGCACAGGAGTGCCGCACTCCAAGACCTCCCGGACTTTGCATGGCGCCATGTGCAGTCGCGGCAGCGTCCTGGAGTGCGGCACTCCCGTGCCGCTTTGTCATTCTTTCGACATCAGTCGTCGGCCATTCGGATTTGGCGCACTTCTACTTTCGGAGCATTTACATAACGCCATTTCGCGCGCAGGTTGTCGGCAGAGATGACGACCTCTGAGCCGGCACCCGTGACCGTCGCCCGTGCGCGCCCACAGGTATTTCACGTTCGCGGGCTGACGAAAGTTTATGGCGAAGGCGAGGCCGAAGTCCGGGCGCTCGCCGGCGTCGATCTCGATCTGCACGAAGGCGAGCTCGTGGTGCTGCTGGGGCCGTCCGGCAGTGGCAAGACCACTCTCCTGAATCAACTCGGCGGACTCGATATTCCCACCGACGGCGAGTTGCGTTACCGCGATCTCGATCTGACCGAGGCGGACGAGGAGCAGCTCACCCAATATCGCCGCGAATCGGTCGGATTCATTTTTCAGTTCTACAACTTGATCCCGAGCCTCACCGCGCGCGAGAACGTCGCGCTTATTACCGAGATTGCGCGCGACCCGCTCTCGCCGGAAGAGGCCCTCGAAATGGTGAACCTGGCGCGGCGCCTCGACCATTTTCCGGCGCAACTCTCGGGCGGCGAGCAACAACGCGTGGCGATCGCGCGCGCGATTGCGAAGCGGCCCGAAGTGCTCCTCTGCGACGAGCCGACGGGCGCGCTCGACGTTCGCACTGGCATCGTCGTGCTCGAAGCTATCGAGCGCGCCAATCGCGAACTAGGCACGCTGACCGTGCTCATCACCCACAACGCGGTCATGGCGGACATGGCCGACCGCGTGATCCACCTTTCCGATGGCCGCATCCACCACGAGCGCCGCAACGCCCATCGTGCCGCCCC
>Ga0105340_1000135_pt1 | contig 35857 bp, 36 predicted proteins | sample EasRivMeERMLT700_FD_89676 | JGI IMG/M metagenome (GOLD analysis project Ga0105340, IMG submission 89676) | Soil microbial communities from meander-bound floodplain in the East River, Colorado, USA - East River MetaG ERMLT700 | ecosystem: Environmental > Terrestrial > Soil > Floodplain | place...
ATTCCGCTCACCGCCGCTTCAACGCGGTGACTTTCGGCTTCGCCCGTGGGCGGCTCTTCTTCGCCCGAGTGGCCTTGCGCTTCACACGCTCCGGGAGTTTCTGCCCTCCGGTTTCACGATTCCATTCCTCGTACGTTTCGTTGGAGATTTTTCCTTCCACGAGCAGTTGGGCAAACTTCCGACGTTGAGCCTGGCTCTTGAATGGCATCGTGCCTCGCCTTTGTTCATTCCACAAGTCGTTGGGGTGTGACCTCCGTTGTCCGCCGCAGGATCAAAGCTGGTTCGGTCATGGAGACCTTCGACTTCAATGCATCGGTCCTGGTTGCCGTAGCAGTCCTCGTGTCACTCGCCAAGCTTGTCCATGTTGTGTTTGCAACTTTGAGGACTTGCGTTCGCGAGTACTACGCGTTCCGTGTATGGCTTCGAGACGCGAGGGCATCCGCTGATCCAAAGAGTCAGAAATGATTCAATGCAGAATTTCCCCTAGGACCGTTAGGGATTTTCCCTGTTTACGAAGTGCCTGGGTCAAAATTGACATGGCGTTGGTCAGGAGTGAACCAACAGGTCGCGGCCGTAGGACTTTCACCGACACCGATCGCTTTGCGCTTGCCGAATCTCACCATCTGGTCTTGAATCGGCCCATGGGATCCCGTCTCCGCGGCAGCCTCAAGGCCGGATCGCGTACTGCGAGGCAAATGGTGCTTTCGTTTGTGTTCCTGCTCCTCTGGGATTGATCGCGCAATCTACGGCAATGATCGTGTTCGGCCTCGCGGGAACCGCGGTTGCCTGGATCCTGGTGAAACGATCCGCTCTGCGAGAGGTTTCAACCAAGGTCGACGACAAAGAACAATCGCCAACCCTAACCTCTAACCCCTAACCCCTAACCCCTAACCCCTTCCCCCTTGTTCATTCGCTCACAGGACGGGGCGCCCGCGACCGGACACGAGATGGACGACGAACAACACGATGGCGATCACGAACAACACCCACGCAATCTGTGAGGCGATGGACGCAACGCCTGAAACACCTAACACTCCGGCAATCAGAGCCACCACAAGAAACACGAGCGCGTAGTAAAGCATCGGTCCCTCCGAGCAGATCTAAAGCACGAGCCGTGCCCGGAACGTGTCTCACGCCGAATGATTGCAGCTCGCTCGCCCCAACGCTCGATACGGTCGGGCTGAACGGCGCCCTGACGAGACGGTTACGTTTCCTGCCAACCACCCGCTTTCAGCGTCCGTCGCACCTCGTCGAGGAACTGTGACGTTGTCTCCGGATCCTTGAAATCTGACTCTTTCACCGAGCGGGTTTGCTCGCCTGGGGACTCAGTCATTCTCCAGAGCTCCGCACCACCAGACACGACACGAAGACGGTAGATGCGCGTTTCGTCTCCCCGCGTGCAGCGAAGCACCTCGTGCCACTTAGCGGGCTCATCGTCTCCCATAGCCGGCCGTGAGGGTTCCATCGATATCAATCGACGGAGGGTTTCGATGACCGAGGCACCGTTGTGTGGTGATACATGTCCCAGTCCGGCGTTTGAATCTGCCCGAGGTTCATGCGTACGACTTCCCGCAGTCTGTCCACATTGTTGAGCGGCCCGCGCGTGATCGTTCGGATCGATTCGTAATACGTCCTGGTTCCGGAATCAGCCAGCACGCCGACTGACGTAGAGGCGGACCTTCAGGTCCGCCTGGCCTCGCTAGTCTTCACTGGGCCGTGCCCGGTTTCGCAGCTCTTTCACCGCACCTCGCAGCTTCTTTGAGGTCAGTCTCTTCTCTCGCACCGCGGCCCGTGGCTTGGTAGCCCTGCGTTTCTTCGGCTTCCTGGCAGCTTCCTTCAGCAGGCCGATGAACCGCGCACGTGCCGCCTCACGATTCTGCCCCTGCGTGCGGTGCTCCCGGCTGTCAATCCGGAGGCTTCCATCCGCGGTCATGCGCCGTCCGGCGATTGCGATAAGCCGCTGTTTCACGTCGGGCGGCAGCGACGACCTCCGAACGTTGAAGCGGAGTTCAACGGCGGTGGCGACCTTGTTGACGTTCTGCCCCCCTGGACCGGACGCGAGAACAAACCGCTCCTCGACCTCGCGATCGTCGACAAAGATCTCGTCGGTGATTCGGATCGGTTCGCGCACAGCCCCTCTCATCCCCTAACCCGGAGCTTACTTGGGTTGTCAATGCACAGTCAGGGGCGACCCTCGTCCTTCTTTTCTGGTCTCGTTTCCTGGGCGACCCACTTCGCGTTCTCAACCGAGACCGTGCCCTCGACTCGCTCGGCCAACATGCGCTGAGGGCTGGCAGCAGTCGCATACGGACCAGCGAGCGCCAGGAAGAGGTACTTCTCGTGTTTCAATGACTCACAGGTTCCTCGATAAGACACCCAGTTGGTGTGGAACTGAAACAGCTGCTGGAAGCCCTCCATGACCACCACGAGCGCGCCCAGTCCGCCGCCTACGTAGGCTTGGGCACCCATGGCAGCCGAGAACGGGATCGCAGCCGCGCACACCAGCGTCCCGATTTTGAGCCGCATGTGCCAGTTCCGGCTGTTTGTGCTCTTGCGGTCGTACCAGCTGATTTGATCTTCCAGCCGCGCCAGCGTGACTTCCTTGGCTCGCTCGGCGTCAGGATTGGACTCCAAGCCCATTGGGCCTCCCTCCGAGGGTGCAGCTTACTCCAGCCGGCAGTCGACGCGGCTTGCCTGCCGACGCACAGCCGCTTTCACAATCACCGCGCACCATGCAGGCCGTGCAAGCGAAATTGCCCAATAAAACCGGCCTTCTATGTCCCGTTGTCCGCTTTTGACCGGCGCAGCGTTATACCAGGCGGGGGACATACATACGTGAAAGGTCAGGTCATGCTCCAGCAAGGTTCGCCAGCCAGCGTCTGGGAGGAAGTCGAGTTGTCGGCGGGCTGCGACACGCCCGTCCTCATCTCCACCGATCACATCCTTGACGCGAGGACAATCGGTTCGTGGATTCATGGTCGGAGCCTCCGACGAGACGGCCCCTTTCTGGTGCTCGACTCGCGGACGCTCGATCCCGACATCCGGTTCGAGGCGATCGGGCGCGCGCAAGGAGCGCTCCCCAGTCTCGGAGCGGTCGATTCGTTGCGTGGAGGCACCCTGATGCTGCTTCACCTCGAGAAGATGTCGCTCGAAACGCAGGCGCGGCTATGTGAGTTCCTGGAGCGTCGAGAGGTACGGGATCCCGCAATGTTCCGAGTGATTGCCGCCACCGATCGGGCCTTCGCGCGCGTGCAGGCCGGAGAAATTCGAGAGGATCTGTTCTACCGCCTCAACGTGATTCACATCGTTGTTGGTGCCGCGGATAATCAAGCCAGAGTCGACCCGCGGGGACCAATCACCATCGAGCGACGTGGACTGACCACCGACCGGCGCGGACTCACCACCGACCGGCGCAGGTCTTCCACAGTCGAGCGGCCCGAACCAGCCACAATCGGGCGGCGCGGACCTTCCAGGTCCGCGGTGCTGACATCCGCTTTCGCGGCTCGACACCGCACACCCCTGCCGGCGTTGCCGCGGTAATCTCGGCGTCCGATAGGACTTTGCTTGCCTGTTTTGCAGGGATGGGCAACGGTGGTAAGCCGCCCAATCAGATCTGGATCACGGCGACTGAATTTTGTCGGCGCCAGTATTGATTTCGGCACTTGCGATTGCGCGAATCGCCTTCCTGCACGGTGGCTGTTCTGGCGTTCCGCTTGCACTCCCAGCCGCACCGCCTTCCGGTATTTTGGCGACTGGCTTGTCCCACTCGAACAACCAGGGTGTCAGTGTATCGACTTGCGCTTTGAGGGATGACACTTATGAGACGCTTCGCCTTCGCCGTCACGATCGCAGTAGTAATAGTGGTCGGCACACGGCCCATGATTGGCCAGGGCGGACCACCGCCGCAGGCCGCGGCTCGGGACGTCATCGTCGTCTTCTACGACGACGAGCTCAATGTGGACGGCTTGGCGGCCGAGCATGGCCGGTTATACGGCGCGAGCGTCTCTCAGCGCTATCACAGCGCGTTGAAGGGATACGCCGCGAGGATCCCGCAAGCGCGGCTCGGTGACATTCAGCGCGATCCCCGAGTGGCATTCGTCTCCGAAGACCGGCCCGTCCAGGCCGTCGCTCAGACGCTGCCGACTGGCATCGATCGCATTGATGCAGAGGGCAGCTCTCACTTTGGGACGAACACGTGGAACAACATTGCGGTCGCCGTTATCGACACGGGCAGCGGACCGCATGTGGATCTGAACATCGCCGGCGGCAGGAACTGTTCGACCGGGAACCCCTCGAATTTCAGCGACGGAAACGGTCACGGGACGCACGTCGCTGGTACCATTGGCGCGATCAACAACAGCGCGGGCGTCGTGGGCGTGGCCCCGGGCATCCCGATCTATTCGGTCCGCGTTCTCAACAACCAGGGCTCCGGCAGCTGGTCATCGGTCGTTTGCGGCATCGACTGGGTCACCGCGAACGCAGCCAGGTTCAACATCAAGGTTGCCAATATGAGTCTGGGCGGCGGCGGCGCCGACGATGGCAACTGCGGCAACAGTAACAACGACGCGCTCCACAAAGCGATTTGCAGATCAGTGGCGGGCGGTGTGACGTATGTCGTGGCAGCCGGCAATGACAGCGCGAATCTCGCTGGATTCGTGCCTGCTGCGTATGACCAAGTGCTTGCCGTGACGGCAGTCGCCGACTTCAACGGACAACCTGGAGGCGGGGCGGCAGCGACGTGCCGGAGCGACGTTGACGAGACGGCAGCCGACTTCAGCAACTTCGCCGGCAGCGCAGATGAGGGCCACACAATCGCCGCGCCCGGCGTCTGCATCAATTCGACGTGGAAGGGTGGCGGTTACAACACGATCTCCGGCACCAGCATGGCTTCCCCGCACGTGGCCGGACTCGCGGGCCTGTGCATCGGCACGGGGAACTGCACCGGAACGCCGAGCGCGATCATTGACAAGCTTCGCCACGACGCGTCGGTGCAGCCATCGGCGTATGGCTTCGCCGGCGATTCGAACAGTCAGGTGGGCGACCGGTACTACGGTAATTTGATCTACGCGCGCGGCTACTAGAACCGTTTGTCACTGTGACGGAACATCGAGGCACCCGAGGTCTCACCCGGTCGCCCTTTATGTCTTAGTCCAGGGCCGCTCGTAGTTCAGGCGGAACAACTCGACGACTGACGGGATGTCGCGCTCGCTGCCGATCCGATAACTGACCCAGCCAGAGGCGGGAAGGATGTGGTGAGTCTGGGCTTGTCCAGCGGCAACGAGCTGCCTTCGCACGGACACTGGAAACGGCAGATCCGCAAGGTAACTGCCGTGCAGATGGCCAAGTTCACGGCGTCCCACACGGAATTCGACGCCTCCGAAGCGATGCGCTGAGACGGTCACGCCATCCCACGAACCGACTTCCCGTTCGATCTGTGTGAGGATCGAATCGGCCATTCCGGGATTATGGATCACGTCGCCTTCGTCCCCTTCATCGCGATCACCGAAGCACATGGGGGTTCGCTGACGCTCGAGAATCGAGACACGAGCGAATGGGCTCGTGCGGTCATTAAGCTTCCCGCCTGACGACCTCACACGCATCGCGAACGCCGCGCATAGAGCGTCTCGCCTGACACGCTGACAGCCTAACGTGTTTGAACGTTATCAATGAACCATCGGTCATTGCTGTTTCGAAGCAGGAATCTCCACTGGCGGCGCTGAACAAACATGGTTTTGCTTCCGACCTTGGGGACATATCGGACGATGCCCCTGCACGACGCGTTTGCATTTCGTCCCGCGACGGCGATGTCGCAGCCACTCAGCTCGAAGCGCTGCTCGTCCAGGCCCGTGAAGGCTCTGCTCAACGCCGTTTCGTTGGCTCTCGGCCAGACAGCCTTCGCCTCTTTCACATCGAAATTCGTCAGCGCATTGAGGTAGCGGCCCACGAGGCTTTGAATTTCATTCGTATCAGACGCGGTGACGGCTGGAGCTACCGGAGCGGCAAGGCGCGGTGCTCCCGGGCTGACACGGCCTGCTGTCCGTCGCGGGGAAGGTGGCGGAGCCGCAGGAGCGAGGTCGGAAACTGCAGGCGACGCCGAGGTGACAGGAGCGGGCGGAGGAAAATCCGACCGAGTGTCTGTCGGCCGCAGGAAAGCTGGAGGCGGGTTCACGACGGGAGGCTGGGCAACCGTAATCGATTCCATCCATCGACTCACCGCGGCTCTGTCCAACAGACCGAGACTGATCACCGTGAAGACAAGCAGAGCGAGCGCGGCCCAGAACAACAGAGCGCCGAGGCGAGAGTCCCTCGAGACGCCGTCCGCGGTAGGCGCGATGGGTGGTGCATGCTCAATCACAATCAACGAGGTGGAAGGAGAATCCGAGGGCCCAGGTCGGAACACGTCGAGGAGCCTCGTGTCGGGGTCGGCTCTGTCGTCAGCCTCGGCGATCGGTTCCTCAAGGGCGAAAAGGCCCAGCGCGTCCTCCACGCCGTCGGATATGTCGATGAGGTGAACCGAATGCTTGGGTGGTAGCCGCGCACCGACACTGGTGAGATCGTCCCTAAGCACATGGCAATCGCGAGGTTCGCCGGAACCGATTCGCCGAGATTGCATATGTAGGTGCTCTGCCAAGCGTCGTAATTCCTAACTCGGCGATTGCGGTAAACCCAAACAAACGCAAGAACGCAGCCCTCGTGGCAAGTGCCGTTCCAAGCATGGCGGCACAGAAGGCTTTCGAATCCACACCTGACGCTGCGCCGTTGCTTGAAAAGTACCAGAGAGCGTAGAGTGTCGGCCGAGGAGACGACACGCATGCAGAAGTACCTCCCGACCGCGATGGTTGTCATTGGCGTGGGACTGATGATGTTCGGCTTTTCCGACTACGTGCCAGCTGGCTCCGGAGAGTTTGCCGGCTGGTCTGAGAGTTGTCGGTATGTGATGACAGCAGGTGCGATGCTGGCCTCGGGCGGTCGGATGCTGTCGTAGTCTCAGAGCGGCCTAATGGGACTCATGGCCGCTTCCCCACGCCAACACGAACCCTCATCATCTGATTGCCCCCGCGTTGGAACTCATAGGGAACCTCGTCGATGCTGATGGCGTACCCCTCAGCCCCTAGCCGTTTCTGGAGCGCATCGACATAGGACGAACGCTCTCCATCGAGCGCAAGCAACGGGAACACCCGGACCTCCTTCCCGACTCTGCACATGTCATGCAGCGCGGCCAGATGAAAGTCCTCCGAGAACTGCTCTGAATAGAGGAAGAGAAAGTGGGAGCAGAGCGCGAGGTCGAAGGCCCCAGCCGCGAACGGGAGATTCGGAAGCGTCGCGTCCAGGTAGCGACCCTCCCGTTTACCTGTTTCGAAGTCTGCGAGGAACAGCTCCATGCTCGACATCCGCACTGCGCGAAGTTCGTCGATCGATCGGATCGTGGTCCAGACAAACTGATCGACGTTACGTCGAGTCTGCTCGAGGATCACCTCTGACGTTGCCTGCACTCGTTCCCGAATCTGATCCGCGTTGTAGCGATAGAGCGGGTCGCATGACACGACCCGATGACCGGCGAGCAGCGCTTCCGCGTTGAAGCTAGCCGGACCATCCGCGCATCCGAGAATGCGGGAACGGAGGTCGTCCTCACTGAGCGCGAACATCCGCCAATACTCGTCGAAGGACCGGCCCCAGGGAACGACTTGGTCAAGCGTGAACATCGGGAACGCCGAGAGTCGTCATGCGCGAAGCCTCCTCACGCGCGAACGCTTCGTTCGTGCCGCCCACAGTCCGCCCAGCAACGCGGCGCCGGGCATGACGACAAGAGCGATCGTGACCACTGCAATCGGGGCATAGACCACATCCCCGTAGTAAGGCGGAGGTGTCGTGGCCGTCTGGTAAATCCAACGGCCAAACAGGAGACTGTCGACGCAAAGGACCGTTCCAGCGTAAACCACCGCCATCAGACGCCGATGACCGTGGTAATAACGCACCGCCAGAGTGCCACCGAACGCATGGGAGAACGCACCTATAACCCATATAACCCAGGCAGCAGGACGAAGCCCATAACCGTGCATGTAAAACCAGCGGACACCACGCTCAAAAAGCCACTGGTCTAGACTGACGGCAAAATTCCCGGAGTAGAAACCGAGCACCCAGACCGCTATCCAACCTATCAGGAGGCTGCGGGTGACCGCGACCGGGTGAGCCTGCACCTCGCGGATACCTGCACTCACGATCGCACCGACGACTTGGCGCCAGTACCACAGGCCTGAGCGTCCCCCTCGATAGGCCTCAGCGAGATCGCCGACTAGTGACTCATTCGGTGGCGAGAGTCGCTCCAGGAGAAACCGTGCGGCGCGCGGAGGTTGGGGAGTATTCAAGCGGTGCCTCCCTTCAGTTGCGGAATGCCCGACCAGAGCGCGGTCAGCGCTTTTCGTGTGTCTTTGACGGCCTTCAGCCCCTTACTCGTCACCTTGAAGAATCTCTTGGCCCTTCCGCCGCGCTCGGGCGTCGGATCTCCCATCGAGGACGACACCAGGCCGTTTGCCTCGAGGCGATCAAGAGCGGTGTAAATCGCCCCCAGGAGCACCGTCCTCCCTCCGGTTTCCTCGATTTCCCTCGCAATGGGCACTCCGTAGGCGTCTTCACCGATGCGGAGGATTGCAAGGAGGATCATCAGTTCGAAGTCGGTCAGGAATTGACGCGCCATTTGTTCACGTATTGTGAAGATGTGCGTTCCGACTGTCAACTGGCCCTAAGCAGCGGCGAACAATACCAGGATCAACGCGAGAACGAAGCTGCGGACGTTCATTGGGAACCTCCTGCTGTGCAGGAGATCGTGCGTCTCGCGACGCTCGGAAGAAGCCAAAAAGGACCGACATCTTCGCCTTCCTTGGGAAGGTTCAACACGGCACATCGGCTCATTGCCTCAAATGAGTCATAGTCCTGAGCCGGTGAGAGGTTGCGGGGAGAGGCGGTCTGGTCCCCCATAGGGTCTGCGCGGCATTGTTGGATCCCCCGGCTCCGGGACGCAGTGGTGGCACTCTGGAGATGTGCCGATACTCTGTCAGATTCCGACTCCATCTATTCGCGAGGCCACAATGCCGACATCCGATCCCGTACAGATCCTCCAGGACATCCGCGTCTACCTGCTGGAGGGATTCTCCCAGGTCACCATCGCGCCCCTCGCCGACGCGAAGACGGGATCTGCGCTGATCAACATCCTGCAAGCGAAACGGCGGTGGGCTGTGGAGATCACTGATACGTTCCTCGACGCGAACTCGAGTCTGCCGCATCCGTTGGACGCGATTCGGAAGTGGGATTTGATCGGGATGTTAAAGAGCGCCGAATCGGGATCGATCGTGCGAATCACCACGACGGGATTGCGGTTTATCTAGCCCGATTCGTTACTCCTCGAGGTGCCACGGTTTCCACCGGCCCGTGGCTGGGCTGAATGCGTAGCCGGAGTCGCACCCATCACAGCGATAGAACTCCGTAAGCACCGGTGCGCCGAGCCGAGGCGGACTCGTGTGCCGTCGAATCAGCAAGAGGTGTGTTTTGCAGGCGCGGCACAGATGAGGCGGCGGCGCGGTGTTGGGTCGCGCATCTGAACGGCGGCGACCCAAGGGAAGATTGGCCAAGCCGGCATCGTATTCAACGCGTCGTGTCGCGTCTGTCCGATACGCGACAGATGAGAAAGCCGCCTCCCGGTCGGAGGACCCGAGAGACGGCCCGGATGCGTTCCCCGGAGTGTTATATCGGCCTGCGTTGACGGTGCGAGTAGCTCGCGACGGGCGCCCGTTGAAAAACGCGTGCGCTATCGTGCAATGACGACGATTCCGGCGACGTCCCTCGCACGCGACTTCACGCTCTCGCAAAGGCTTCTGCCGGCGGCCACCCGCAAGAACTGCGCTTGAGTCGGCCCCCCCGACCATTCAGAGGGCCGCGACAGTCTATGCCTTGCGTGAGCATTCTTCTGCGGATATGGCTCCGCCTGCGCTGCGCGTGGCACCGGCGGTCTTCACAATCTGAATATACACGGGGGGAGATGCCAGCACTGCCTCCGTCGGTGGAGTGAATTGTATCGGCAGCGCTGAGGCACGTGGACGCGTCTACAGCCGCGCGCGAGCAGCGAGCCAGGCATTCCACCTGGTGAAGCCGTAACGCCTGGCTTTGCGATACGTCCGCCAGAAGCGGCGCCATTCCCTGAACATCCGCCTACCCTCGCGGAAATATTATGCGCCACTCGATTTCACGCGCGTTGGCCGATCTGAAGGCGCACCATTCTGCGTCATTGCACCACGTCAAACGCATCAACCCAGACCCAGGACCCTTTGGAGCTCGCGTTCCGCGTGCCTGTTGCTTCGATGGTCAGGTTATGCGAGCCAGGCGCGAGTCCACCGACGTTGTACAGCACGGCACGCGCTTGTGATGGCGAGAGGTAGGTATCAATCGAGGTCTTCATGTCCCCGTCCAGGTACACCCGCGCGATGCCCGACCATTCGTCGCGATACGCAATCCAGTTGATCCCGGTTCCGATGAAGTTGATGGTCACGCGAGAGCCGGCGTCCATCGCAAGAGCTGAACTGCCGCCGCTGTGCGCGGGATTGTTGTTCCCATACCATCTGCCGGTCAGAATCAGCGCGGGGTTGTTCTCTTCGACGCGGCCGGTCGTCGCAGCAATGCCGCCCGGCATCCCCGAACCGTTTTCGATGTCGAAAGCATCAATCCAGACCCAGGACCCCTGTGTGTTGTTGCCTCGCTCGTGCGTGACTTCAATCGCGAGGGTGTGTGGACCGGGAGAGAGCCCCCTGGCTGAATAGATCACTTGCTGGTATCGCGTGACGGCGGCGTAGGTATCGATCACTTTCATCTGGCCGTCGAGGTATACCGTGGCCAGGCCCGACCACCCGTCGAGTGCACCAATCCACGAGATGCCGGTGCCGTTGAACGTAATCGTCGCGCGAGCGCCGCCGGTGTTGGTCAGCGCGGCCAAGCCGCCCGTGTTCGCCGCGTTGCTGTTCGAATACCAGTTGCCGCTGTACGTGACGCTCGGATCGTTTTGCTCTATGCGCGTCGTCGAACCCTGAGCCAGAACTTGTGCGGCACTCAATAGAAGTAAGACAGGTAAGAAAAGAAGCGTCCGGGGAATACGAATCGTCATCCATGGTCCTTCTGCGGACAAAGTCGTCCGTATCCGCGGCCATGAATTGAGCAACCGTCAAGCCAACGTGGCCTCTTCCGTTATCGATGTCTGATGACACGAAGCCCCTGCAACGCGGGCCCGGAGGGCCCGCGCCGCACGAGCTGTGCTACTTGATGTGTGTTGACATGAGAGCTCTACGGGCAGCGATCTACTGCCCACGAACATCGAGCCGATCGACCACAGACGTGACCCCTTCCGTTTCACGAGCAAGCTGCAGAGCACGCGCACGCTCGGTGCTGGAGCGCACGACGCCAGTCAACGTCACGACCGATCCCGTGGTGTCGACATCGATATTGCGCGCCTGGATGGTGTCGTCCAGCGCCATCTTCGACTTGATTTTCGCGGTCAGGCTCGCGTTCGTCAGCGCGCGTTGCGCTTCGTTGACGCCGATGGCGACCTTCTCGCCGACCTCAGCACCAGCCTGACGGGCGCGCGACTGGTCTATTCCCGTTGTCGACCCTGATGTGCCTATCGGGCGCTCGATGACAGGTCGCGTCGTCGGCGTGGCCCAGCGGTAACCGACGAGGAATGCTCCCACTCCGACGATCACCACGATGATGAGAATGAGCTTCAGCAGAGATCTGACCATACCCGCCTCCGCCCACATTCGTAGCACAGCCCGTGCCCTCCGAATACTGAAGGGGATAGGGGCCGCTATTTCGAACCCTTCTGGATTTCCACCCGGCGGCCGCGGCGGGCTTCCTGTGACGGCGCCGGCACCACGATCTCCAGCACGCCATCGTTGAATGTGGCCTTTGCGTTGTCGGTAATGGCACCCGGCGGCAACGGCACGACGCGCGTGAAGCCGCCGTACGTCAGCTCGCTGACGTACACCCCGTCCCGCTCTTCCTCGTGCTCATGGCGCCGCTCCCCGGCGATGACCACTTCGTCCTCTCCGACCTCGATCGTGACGTCGTCGGCTGAGAGGCCCGGCAGATCCGCACGAATGACGAACTCGTTACCGCGCTGGAAGGTCTCGATCGCTGGCGACCACTGGCCCGGTCCCTGGCTCTGACCCGGGCGGGATGCGAGGCTCTTCCCGCGCGCGACGCCGCCGAACAGGCGATCGATGTCTTCCTGCATCCGGCGCATCAACGCGAATGGCCCGAAGACAAATGGCGCCATCCCTCCACCGGCGTCCCGCCGCTGCATCGCGTTGGCGCCCTGTTGACCCCGCTGCTGCGATCCCGTCGAGCCCTGTTCGCGCGACTGTTGCCGCTGAGAACCTTGCCCTCGTCCCTGTTGCGTCTGCTGTCCGTCCTGCTCGTTCTTCTCATTCGTGCGTGACTTTTCGTCAGTCTGCTGCTGCGTTGCCATGAGTTCCTCCCGCGTTGACGTGACGTGCTCTATCGCATTCTTGAGCCACGCGAGAGGGTGTCGATCGAAAAAGGGGTGTCCTCGCAGCCGAAGAGGCCGGCCTCCCAAGCCTGACTTTCACAGGAGATCAAGAGAGCCTCCTGATCTCCTGGTGACGCCTTTACTGGCCGAGCAGAATCAGGACTCCCGCGATCAGCGCGAGGACGGACATCAGGATCAGTGGAATCGGCAACGGCGCCAGCCCCGCGGCGCCCGAGAGTATCAACCAGATCGCGAGCAGAAGCATTCCGGTGCTGCGTGTGATGCGAACGGCCATGAGCGTCACCTCCAAAGCAGATCGTCAAGAGATCCTTCAGGTCACAAAGACGTCTCAACCACGAAGGACACGAAGACCACAAAGGTTAGAACACCTTGTGACCTTCGTGGTTACGTTCGTCTTTGCGGTCGCAATCGAGATACCCTAGAAATCCATGTCCCCATCGTCGGAAGACCTGACCATTGGCGCAGACGCGCTGGCGCCAGAAATCGCGCGCCGGCGCACGTTCGCCATCATTTCGCATCCGGACGCCGGCAAGACGACGCTCACCGAAAAGCTGCTTCTGTACGCGGGCGCCATCGAGCTGGCAGGTGCCGTGCGCGGCAGCAAGACGCAGCGCCACGCCGTATCGGACTGGATGGAGATGGAGCAGCAGCGCGGCATCTCCATCAGCGCGGCGGCGCTCGAGTTCGAGCTCGAGGGGCACCACGTCACCTTGCTCGACACCCCTGGCCACCAGGACTTCAGCGAGGACACGTACCGCACGCTCCTCGCGGTGGACAGCGTGGTCATGGTGCTCGATGCCGCGAAAGGCGTCGAGCCGCAAACGCTCAAGCTGTTCGAGGTCTGCCGGTCGCGCGGACTGCCCGTTCTGACCTTCATCAACAAGCTGGATCAGCCAGCCCGCGATCCCTTCGAGCTGCTCGATCAGATTGAGAAGGTGCTCGGCATCTCAGCGGCGCCGATGAACTGGCCACTCGGCGACGGCCCGGACTTCCGCGGCGTCTTCGATCTCGAAGCGAACGCCGTGCTGCTCTACGAGCGCCAGGCGCGCGGACGCAGGACGACGCCGGTCGCCGTCGCGAGCCCTGATTCGGCGGAGGTCGAGGAGCTGGTGGGCGAACGGCGCCAGAAGGAATTGATCGATGCGATCGAGATCATTACGGGAGCCGGCACCCGCTTCGATCCCGACGCCTATCGCCATGCAAGGCTGACACCGGTGTTCTTCGGCAGCGCGCTGAACGACTTCGGCGTCGAGCCGTTTCTCCACGCGCTGCTCACGCTGGCGCCCAGCCCGGGACCGCGCCAGGCGGACATCGGGCCGGTGGATCCGACTGACCGGAACTTTTCGGGATTCGTCTTCAAGATCCAGGCGAACATGAACCCGCGTCATCGCGATCGCGTGGCGTTCGTACGCGTCTGCTCGGGCCGCCTCGCGAAGGACATGCTCGTCGTCAACACTCGCCTCGACACGCAGCTGCGGCTGTCGCGCGTCTATCGGTTCTTCGGCCGCGATCGCGAGACGGTTCCGGAAGCGTTTCCCGGCGACGTCGTCGGGATCGTCAACCCGGGTCGAATGGCGATCGGCGACACGCTCTATGCTGGCAGACGTGTTGAGTTTCCCGAGATCCCCCAGTTTCCATCCGAGCAGTTCGCAAGACTGCGGCCTGCCGACGTGCGGCACAAGCGATTCGATGAAGCGATCGGGCAGCTTGCGGAAGAGGGGCTGATGCAGGTGTTCATGCCGATATCCGGCACTCGCCATCCAATCGTCGGCGTCATCGGCAGCCTCCAGTTCGATGTGATCGAAGCGCGGATGGCCGCGGAATATGGGATCGCGATCACGCCGGACCGGCTGCCGCACGTCGCGGCGCGATGGCCACTGACGCCCGCCGGGCGGGAGCTGTTCCTCCCGACCTCAGGCGTGCTGCAGGCGACCGACCGCCATCAGCGGGACGTGCTCATCTTCGAATCCGACTGGGTCCTGCGCTACACGATCGAAAAGAATCCGGGCATCGAATTCCGCGAGTCGATGTAGCGTGCCTCGCCGAAGCCCGTCAGGGCGAAGGCGGGTTACTTCGCCGCGAGCACGCGCTCCTTTAACGCCTCCATCCGCTCGCCGAGCTCGTTCAGCTCCGCGGTGCTGAAGATATCGCGCGCCTTCTTGAACATGTCGCCTTCTTCTTCTTCGATGTGGTGCTCGATGCCTTCCGTCAGCACCTTGAACTTCGCGCCCCATCGCTCGTCTGTAACGTCCGTCTCGTGCAGCTCCTTGATCAGGAGGTCGGCGACGTGATGCTCCTGGTAGCCTTCAAGGACGATGTCTTTCGCCTTCGGGTGCTCTTTCAGCGCCGGGTAGAGGATGTCTTCTTCGATCTTCTCGTGCGCGCGCAGCTCGGTCGTCACGCGATCCAGCAGCTCGTGGCGCGTCTTGACGGCACGCTCCGTCGTATCCTCGCCTCGGCTGAGCAGTTTTTTCAGGGCCTTGTGATCGTCCATCAACAGTGTCAATGCATTCATACTCTCGCTTGCCTCGCCGAAGCCCTCCAGGGCGAAGGCGGGCGACCTCGGCAGCAGAACTGAGCAAGTTCGGCGCCATGAACGCGAGCTCGGGCTTGCCGCCCCGAAGCCCGCCAGGGCGAAGCGGGCTTGCCGCGCCGAAGCCCGCCAGGGCGGAGGCGGGCACGTCCAATGCTTCATGCTGGCGTCATGATGCGACGATATGAACGCTTGGTCCTGCCCGCAACCCTGGCGTTGATCGTCGCGAGCACCGGATGCGGCGGCCTCGGCAGCCTCGCGCAGATCGTCCAGCCGCCGCGCTTTCAGCAGGCAGACAACCAGCCGGCGGAGATTCGAATCATGCCGCCCTCGGTGGGCTCGCCCCTCGGAGGCGCCGGAGTCCGCATCTGGCTTGCGGTGACAAACCCCAACCCATTCGGTTTCACGCTGAGCACTGTCAACGCGACACTGTTGCTCGAGGGTAACCGCGCGGCGATCGGAGATTTTCCACTTGGTTTGCCACTGACGGCCGGGCAGCGGACCATGGTACCTCTGGATCTGTCGATCAGCTTTTTAGATCTGCCGGGCCTCGCCGGAACCCTGCGTCAGCTCGCCGTTGGCGGCACGGTTGGATATCAGCTCGACGGCACTGTGGGCATCGACGCGGGTCGCCTCGGTACGCCAACGTTCGGTCCGATGCTCCTCACAAGTGGCGATCTCCGTGCCGTCCGCTGACCACCGACGATCAGGACCGGACGAGGCGAGCCTTTCAGGCTCGCCTCGCGGACCCGTAGGGTCCGCGCCGCAGCCGCCCTCCGCGTTGTCAATCTCGCTTATCCTTGACCGCGATGAGGCTGATTTTTGAACAGATTCGCGTGGGCGGCGACAGGAACTTCGGCTACCTGCTCGGCGATCGCACCACCAGGCAAGGGATCGTCATCGACCCGTCGTACTCGCCAGAGACCTTCGTCGAGCGCAGCCGCGACCAGGGATTGACGATTACGCACATCCTCAACACTCACGGACACGAGGATCACATCAACGGCAATTCAACCGTCAAAGAGGCGACCGGGGCACGCGTCGCGGCGCATCCGGAGTCACCTGCCCAGCCTGACGTGCCGCTCACAGATGGTTATGAGCTGCAGGTCGGGTCGCTCCGCCTGCATTTTCTCCATGTCCCAGGACACGCGGCGGATCACCTAACGATCTTCGAAACGACCAATCAGCTTCTGATCAGCGGCGATTTGCTGTTTGTCGGTAAGGTGGGAGGGACGCGGAACGACGAGGATGCACGCGTCGAATGGCGCAGCCTGCAGCGCGTGCTCACGTCTTTTCCCGACGCCGCGACCGTGTGGCCTGGTCACGACTACGGTGTGCGCCCGAGCTCGACGATCGCGCTCGAAAAACAGACGAACCCGTTTCTGCTCTGCCCTGACGTCGATGCGTTCCTGAGGCTGAAGCGGGACTGGCCGTCGTTCAAGACAACCCACGGCCTGAAGTAATGCGCGGGCGAGAGCCGCAAATAGTCTTATGGAAACTCAGTCCGGGTCATCGTGTGAATCGAAGAAGCCAGGAGCGATCCTGGCCTCTTCGTCAGTGCTTCACGAGATCGACACCGACCCGATCATTGCTTCGTCCACGTCGTCGGTCCGGTCACCGTCGTCGGTGGAGGGTTCGGCACGGGGACGGGTGAACCGGTGATCACGCAGGCGCCTGTATTCGTATAGGTCCCGGTCATCCTGGAACTACTGGTTGCCGTCAGCACGAACACATCGGTTCCGGTGCACGTGACGGCAATGGGCGGGCTGGACACGACCCCGTGGAGGCCGAGGGAGAGATTCACCGCGCTGCCGACGATCGAGCCGCTGAACGAGGTGAGTGTGAATCCTGACGGAAGGGCTGCTCCGACGACCGATCCGGTGATGCTGCTGCCGTTTTGTGTCAGCGTCGCCGTCCCGCTGCCGTCACTCGTTGAAACCGACCACGTGCCCGTGACATTGATCGCACCGGGCGCTGGCGTCGGTGTGGGCGCTGGCGTCGGTGTTGGCGCTGGCGTCGGTGCTGGCGTGGGCCCAGGCACAGGATTTACCGGACATCCCGGCGTCGCGATTGGGTTCGGGAACGGGCATGGCGTTGGATTGGGCGGCGGCGGTGTATCGGCGGCACCAACCGGAACGCCGCCGAACGCTCCGTTACAGTTGGTACGGCTGGTGGTGCAGTCGACCGCCACCGGCGCGGTAATCTGATCGATCGTCGCGCTTCCCGTCATCCTGATGGGACTTTCGGGGGAGCTGGCCGTCCATCGGCCGGTGCCAAGACAATTGATGCAATCGAAGATGAACGCCCGGGCGCCCGCCGTGGCCCCGCAGCGCGTGTAGACGATCGGCACGCTCTGCAGGTTGTATTCGCTGGCCCGCGCGCCGCCATACCGAACAGCCACATTCCCGCCTCCAGGACACGACGCCTGGTACGCCGGCGCTTGTGCGTAGAGTGGTACTGGCAGCAGAAATCGAAGCAACGCCAAGAGCCCAGTGTCGCGCCGCGCCGCGTTGGTCGACGCCGCGAGCGCTCCGGCTCTCATCGCCGCAATGAAGGCTACGTTCATCGTGTTGCTCATCGACACGGCAACATCGGCGACGGTCAACGCAGCAGGCGCGGCAACCGGCGCAGGTGAGGGCGCCGGAGTGGGCACCGATGTCGGCGCGCTCGGAGTACTGCCACCGCACGCCAGGGCAACCGCGGTAATGGCGATGACGACCAAGCGCTTCGTTTGATTAGAGATTGAGGCTGACGCCATTGAGACTCCTCGCGAAGTTGCCTAGGCGAGAAATCCGCGGAGCACGGACGGCTCAGATATAGGTAGTGAGAGTATCGGCACGTGAGACGCAAGACTTCACGTACCTCGGCGAAGGAGACTCCGCCCAAAAACCTGGCGCAGTCGATCAACGCCGATTCCGGTTCTGGGTTAAGAGGGAGTGTTATGGAAACTCAGTCTCGCGTTGACCGCGCTGCCGCGACAGCCAGTCGGGACTGACCGCACCCACATCGAGAGTTCGCGTGCGGCGCAACAATCTGCGTCCGATCGTCCACGCTGCGATTCCGAACCCGACCACGACAACGCGAAGCAAGGCTCTCGAATTCATGGCTTGTCCTGGTCCAAATCCGGCTGCCCGGGTGTTGCGATTCTTCTATAACAATTCCGAACAAATCGAAAGCTCGGCTGTAAAAATGGCCTGTGTGCTCACGAGCTTTTGAGCGTGGACTTGAGCTGCAGGTTCTTGATCAGCCGATGCAGGTAATTCGGGTGAAGCCCGAGAAGTCGGGCGGCGCCATTGTAGTTGCCTCCCGATTCCTCGACAGCGCGGAGGATCAGATCCTTTTTGGTTTCCTTGATCGCGTCGTGGAACCTGAGGGTTGCCGAGCCGCTGGCCTCCGCCGGCCGCGAGGTGTCTGCTTCGGCAATCGCGTCGGGCAGGTCGTCCGGCAAAATAAGCACGGCGGTCCCGAGAACGACCGCGTGCTCGATCGCGTTTTCAAGCTCACGCACGTTGCCCGGCCAGTCGTACGCCGTGAGGCACGCGACGGCCTCGTCTGACAATCCTGAGACCGGCCGCTTGGCCTTGTCGCCGTGGCGCCGCACAAACCAGCTTGCGAGCAGCGGGATGTCGTCACGCCGCTCCCGTAGCGGTGGCATCGTCAGCGCGACCACGTTGAGCCGGTAGTACAAATCGCGGCGGAACGCTCCCATGTCGATCGCCACCTCGAGATCGCGATTCGTGGCGGCCACGAGCCTGAAGTCGACCTTGATTCGCCGGGTGCCGCCGACACGATCGAATTCACGATCCTGAAGCACACGCAGCAGCTTCGCCTGCAACGCCAGCGACAGCTCGCCGATTTCGTCGAGGAATAACGTCCCACCCTCTGCCGTTTCAATCTTCCCCTTCTTCTGCGCGACGGCGCCCGTGAATGCGCCTTTCTCATGACCGAACAGCTCGCTTTCGAGCAAAGTCTCGGTGATCGCAGCGCAGTTGATCGCGACAAACGGCTTCTCAGCGCGCGGGCTATTCCGATGAATGGCTCGTGCCACGAGCTCCTTGCCAGTACCGCTCTCGCCTCTGATGAGGACCGTGGAGTCGGTCGGCGCGACGCGTGCGATGCGGCGATACACGTCCCGCATCGAGCGGCTTTCGCCGACCATGTTGTGATCGACATTGATCTGCGCTTGCAGCCGTCGGTTGGCGTCTTCGAGTGATTCGACCTGCCGCGCGTGCTCGAACGCGGTGGCGGCGATGGCCGCGACGGCCATCACGAGTCTGAGATGCGCCGCATCGAACAACCGAGAGCGGTCGTCAGTCTCGAGCAGGATGGCGCCGATCGGCTTGTCGAATGTGGCCAGCGGGGCAGCCAGACTGCAGCGATCATCGGTGAGCACGCCGACGACGTCGCGGATGACGCGCTCGATGACGGCGCGGCTGACGTCGACCGGCCGGTTGACAGCAGCCCCTCGATGCCACCCGACCGCCGACATGATGTCGGCCGGCCGGTCGCCGCCGAAGACAATCGCGCCACGCGTCGCAGGGACGACGTCGGCAATCAGCTCGAGTAGCGGGCGTTCGAGCGCCACCAGGCCGCGGATGGCGTTAATCGCCGCGCTGATCCGGATGAGGGCGTCGAGGTCCCTCGATTCGCGCACGGCCGGTGCCGCGTCGTGCGCGCGTTCGCCCGCGAACACGTCTTCGCGGCCCATGGTGAGCATCGACGCGGTGGCAGCGGGGCGTTCGTTGACGGTGACCACCTCGCCGGCCGGCGCGTTAGCACCCGATTCCGTGAGGGTGAACACGAAGATTGAGGTGCCGATTTGAATCTGATCGCCGTCCTGCAGCGGTCGATCGCCGGCCGGCAGCCCGTTGACGAAGCTGGGATTGGCGCGATCGAGATCGCGGATCGCAACAACGTCGTCCGATGTCGTCAGGACGCAATGACACGGCGAAACCGACGGATCGAACAGCGTGAGCGCGTTGGCATTGTCGCGACCGACGGACATTTCTGGCTCTGCGAGCGGAATCGTGGCGCCCGTCAGAGGACCGCCGACGGCTTGGAGCCGAGAAGGCATGCAACCTTATATACATCAGGCCGTGATACGAAACGTTCCCGGCTGGCAGTCGAATGGCTGGGACGCTATCCGAACGGCGTGACGCTATCCATTTGGATAGTGTCCGGGTGCCTCCACCACGGCGCGGTCACCCGCCCCAGCGCAAAAACAATCGGAAAATCGAATCTTTCCTTCTATCGGTGCGGCCCTCATTCCGATCGGCGAACGGCATCAGCATTGCTCAATCGCGAGCGCAGACACCCCCGACCTCGCGGCAAGGAAGGAGCCGTTCACCGATATGCGGACGCATCTGATCTCGAGGGATCCCAAGAAGATAGACACGCCGACGCCGCGACGTAGATGTTCCCCCCGGCTGGAGGAAGCGCGCGTGCTGCACGAGATCTCGGTCAAGGCTCGAGAGGATCGGTGGGAGACAAAGGCAACACGATTCGCGCGAAGGGCGCTCGCGATTCTCGAGCGGGATCATGCGGACGGTCGCGAGATCGCGAAGGTCCTCATCTCGCTGGCTGCCGCCTATCTCGAGAGCGGCGATCACTCCCGCGCCGAAGCGAGTTACCGGCGCGCCGACGGCCTGTTACATGCGATGAGCGAAGCCGGCGGATGCCTTGAAACCCAGCGGCTGCGGATCGATGCCGCGCTCGGCCTTGCGAGGGTTGAGTATGCGCTGGGACGTTACGGCCAGGCTGCTGCGATATTGACGGATGCGTTCCGGACGGCCGAGTGGACGTTCGGCCATCAGCATGCGGCTGTGGCACTCGTGCTCAATGACCTTGGCGCTGTGCACCGGCAGACCAGGCGATTCGATAGCGCGTACAGGCTGCACCGACATGCGCTTGCAATCACCAGCAGGGTGCTCGGCCCCGCGCATCCTCAGGTAGCAGACATCCTCAACAACCTGACGGCTCTCGAGGTCGAGGCCGGCGAGGGTCGGCGCGCAGAACCGTTCGCCCGGCGGGCTCTCGCGATCCGCGAGCAGACGCTCGGTCCCGACCATCCGCGCGTTGGCGCTGCGGCCGCCTCGCTGGCGTCGATTCTCGAAGGACTGGGCGATTATGATCAGGCGGAAGCGCTGTATCAGCGGGCGCTCACGATTTTCGAGCGCTGGTTCGGCCCGGAACATCCCGAGGTCGCGCTGATGGTGAATAGCCTCGCCAGCCTGGTCCGCCCCAAGGCCTCGACCGCGACCCTCCTCACCCTCTCTGCGACCGGCTGACATCGACCGCCGGATTTCTCATTCCGTCGTCATTTGACGACCACCACGTGGAACAGTAGGGGGTTAGTGGTTCCTCGCTGCGAGGCTTCGTGAGCAGATTGTGTACGTGGACCTCTGTTGTTGATGTGAGCCCGCTCAACGGGCGACGGTGACGCGTAGGAAGGTCGCAGGAATCGACGTGGTGCCCTTGGCCTCGCTCCTGTTCTGGCGCTCGAAGAGGGCCTCGAGCTCCTGCTGAAGATCCGCAGCTTTGCCGCTCTGTTCTGCCGCGGCGAATGCGTTCATCGTGGGCCCGTAGTAGGTCCGGAAATCAGCCAGGTACACTGCCGGTGCAACGGGAGCGTTGAACGTGTAGGTGTCCCTGGAGAACGAGATCTTCTCGCCTGGAACCCCCGCTGCCGCAAATCGCTCGATCACGTTGCCCTCGATCCCCCACGTCATGGGGCTGATGAAGCCCTCGGGCGGTGGCGGCGAGTAGGCGGAGCTGATTTTCAGAATCTGCGCCACGAGTGTCGGATCGTTTGGAATCCAGTTCCCCATCACGATCCGGCCGCCGGGCCGGGTCACGCGTACCATCTCCTTGGCCACATCGAACGGTTTGGGCGCGAACATGGCTCCGAAGATGCTGACAACGAGGTCGAAGCTCTGATCGGCGAGTTCATTCAGATTGGTGGCATCGCCTTCCTGGAACCGACAGTTCGTCAAGCCCTCTTTCTGCGCGCGTCTGTTCCCGGCTTCCACAAGATTTCTCGCGATGTCGACACCGAGGACGTCGGCGCCCAGCCTGGCCGCCGGCAGGGCCGTCGTCCCGTCTCCACATCCCAGGTCGAGCACCTTCAGTCCCGCGACGATGCCGAGTCCGCCGACGATCGCTTCGCCGCTTTCCCGCATGGTCGCCGCAATGCGTGTGAAGTCGCCTTTCTCCCACAGTGCTTTGTTCGGATTCATTGGACGTTGTCTCTCCCAGGACGGCGCACGAATCGGTCTCTTCTTCCGTGCTATCGAACCAACACGGCAACGCCGGTGACCACCAGCGCGCCAGCCCACACCCAATCCAGGTTGAACCACGCGGTGCGCAGGAACGCGAGCCCCAGTCTGCGATACACGACCCACGCGGCCAGCGTCATCACGAAGAGATACGCCAGCGTGTGCACGCCGACCGCAAGCATGCCGACCCACGGCGCTCCGGCGCTCACCGACATCGCGTGTGACGCGTGCTCGCCGGCGGCTGCCGAGACATCGGTCGGCATCGTCATCACCCACGGCAGCACCATGAAACCCGCTCCGTGTGCCGACGCCATCAGGAACGACCAGGCTGTGAGGTCGCGGAAGCCCACCTGCATCCCGCCAAACCGCGGGTGTCGATGTCGCCACAGCCGGTAGCACCCGAGCGTGATCAGCATCGTCGCGATGACGACCTTCAGCACGTGCAACGGGACCACGATTCCCGCTGCCGTGGCCGCCACGAGAACCGTGCCCACGGCCACCGCATGGCCGAGCGCGATGGGAGGCAGCGCGCGCCACACGCCCCGCGCGCTCTTCTGTTGCATCCCCAACGCAACGGCAAACAGCCATCCCATCCCTGGATTGATCCCGTGGTAGGCGCCGAGAACAAGCATCGCATCCCACTGCATGGCAACCTCGTTGTCCCGTTCACGCGTAGCAGTACGAATCGGACGACGCGTCGCCACCCTCAAGGCGAACCTGGTGCGTGCGCATGCCGTCCGACTCCAGGAAGAACCCAGGATCCAGGTCCATGCCGCCTCCGGGTCGCACATTGACCTTGGCCATCCAGCCGCGCACGCCGTCCGGATAGAACTGGTCATCCCATGGAGTGTAGAGTCCGTTGGTGAAGTAGATGCGCTTGCCGTCGCGGCTGATCTCGACCATCTGCGGACCGCCGTTCAGTGTCTGCGCCGGTTTACTCGGATGCGCCGCGCGGCCCACAATGCCGCCCAATCGGAAAGAGCTGACCTTCTTCGGGTTGAACGGGTCGCTGACGTCGTACTGGATGAACTCGCCCGTGCCCCAGCACGAGACGTACAGGTACCGGTCATCGATCGACAGGTTGATATCGGTCACGAGGGGCGCCACGGCTTTGAATCCCTGAAGGATGGGCGGCAGCTTCTCCGGGTCGGCGGGTTCCGCGGGAATCTCGATGATCTTTTTGATGGCCCACTTGCCGTTCGATCCGTTCGATCCATTTTCGCGGTACCACAGCCAGATCGACGATGAGAGATCCTTGAGAGAGAGGACCACGCCGGCGAACCCGTAGGCGCGGGTCGGGTCGTGCGCCGGACGCAACTCGAGGGTCATCTGTTGCTCGGCGCCCAGGTCCAGCTCCTGCACATGCCGCCGGCGGCGCAGATCCCAGACGTGCAGTTTGTGTCCGTACTTGCCGCCCAGCAGGAGTTCCGGGTTCACACCGTCCTTCACCATATTGGGCGTGCCCCAGGTGCTTGTGACCATCGTGTCGAGACCGAGGTGCCACCAGACGTCATACGCCAGCTCCTGCGGCCCTCGGTCGATCTCCCAGCGACCGCGAATCTCAAATGTCTCGGGGTCCATCACGAAGGTGCCTCCGGGACCGCCGCCGTCAGGCGCACCCAACGCGCTCAGGTAGATACCGTCCGGTCCGCAGTGCACCGTGTGCGGTGCGGCATACCCCGTGTGCTTGGCGAGCGTCTCCGGTTCGATCACTTTCACAATCTTCGGGCTCCGCGGATCGGGCTTCGTGTCGAGGACGTGAATTCGGGATGAGTTGATCCCGGGCACGACCAGATACCGCCGCTCCATGTGCGGATGTGGCGCGTACGGGCAGAGACACGAACTGCACGCGTTCCAGCCGAAGTGATGCAGCTCGTCACCCACGTGCGTCATGTCCGTCTGGCCAACGAGACGGCCATAGCTCTTCGAGTCTGGATCGAGGTCCACCACACCAATCGCGTCGGTGCGTCCCTGTTTCAGGGGGTTGATGAGGGCCAGATAGGCGAGCGTCTCCGGCGGTGATTGCGCCGCCATCGTTGGTGAAGGGTAGAACGTCGGATCCGGTGTCAGCAGGGGCATTGCGTTCCTCCGTTGTTAACGACTGTCCAGCGCGACGGGCCTGAGTCTGCCGCTATCGATGGGACGACGCTATGGCCAAGGCTCCGTGCTTCTTGTCCGATGCACCGTATCTGCTTGACTGGTTGACTGAGGCTCTGCGACCTCTGTCATGGAAACTCAGTCTCGCGTTGTCCGCGCTGCCGCGACAGCCAGTCGGGGCTCACTGCACCCACACCACGAGATGGAGGCCACGTGTGGCCACACGAACCGCAAATGAATTCCGCCTTCGCCGCTCTGCCATTCATAATCCGTTCAGGCAGTCTTCCCCTTCTCATCCTTCTCATCGGAGGCAGGTCGCGCGTGCCAGCGCGGGCGTGGCACGATTTTCGGCGACGCGGGATCGGACTCGTAGTGCGGCGACATGATCTGCACACCGAATTCATTGAATGCATCCTGGATGTTCGCGTGCAGGCGATCGCGCGTGAGGAGGCGATCGGTTGGATCGTCAAGGCCCACCACCAGCCGATAGCGGACGTAGAAATCGTCGAGCGCGTCCTGGATGACGCGGGGCGGCGGCTCGCGTCGTACGTTCCGGGTGCGCTCGGCTGCCAGCAGCAGCAACGACCGGACCTGACGCCAGGGAATGTCGTATCCAATCGTGACGCTCGTGGCGAGGTAAGAACCGCCCGAGGCGGCAAGCTTGGTGTAATTGGTCGTGCTCTGCCCGACGACGACCGCGTTCGGGACGGTGATCTCCTCTCCCTGAAACGTGCGGAGCTTGACGGAAAGGAGGCTGATCGCGCTAACCACTCCCTCGCATTCCCCGATTCTCACCACGTCGCCAACCTTCAGGGCGCGCGAATACGTCAGCGTCAGGCCGCTCATCAGTTGATTCACGATTCCCGATGACCCAAGAGAGATCACCACGCCCACGAACACGCTCACGCCTTTGAACGCATCGGAGCCGCTTCCAGGCAGATATGGGTAGGACACAATCAAACCAAACAGCCACAACGTGATCGCGACGAGCCGTCTCGTCGCACCCGCCGTTTCCGGGTACGCCCAGTTCACCGTCAATTTTCCACGCTCGACGTTGCGGAAAAGCGCGTCGGACGTCTGCACGAGAATCCGCGTGATCGCGAGAATCATCACGACCAGTAACAGATCCGGCAGCGCGTGGACGATGCCTGTGGCGACCCGACTGAGCACGCCGAGCAAGCGAGCGCTCAGGGACTCACCCCACGGGCGCGAGTAGGGAAACTGTCGCAGCGAGAATGTGGCCCACCAGTACGTAAGCAGTACCGTGAGTGCGAGCGAGACCAGGACAATCAGGCCGCGTACGACCTTCGAGAGAGGAGCGGCCTGCTCGCCAACGACCTGGCCGTGAGTAAGGCGCCCGAGATGTCCCTCGGTGACCTTTCGCGCCGAAATCTGCAGCCGCCGATGGACTCGCCGCCACGCGATCAACACGATGAGAAGCAACGCGGTCGCGCCGAGCGCCCGAGCACCGGCGCGCAGCACGCGGGCGGGAGTTCGCAACTCGTCCGCCTCGACAAGCGCCACCCGCAGGTTGGCCACGGCTTCCGCGGCCCTCTGCTCGAGGGTCTCGCCCGCCAGCTGATCGATGTCGGCCGGCACCAGGTAGAGGACGTCCCGGTCTGCAACGCGGACGATGATGACGCCTGACACTAAAGAGGAGCTGACCGGGCCGGTGACTCGCCGCTCCACGAGTTGGTCCAGCAATGCGGTCGCCGTTCGTACGCGTTCCTCGGGGGTGCGTGTCAGCACCCGCGCACGAAAAACCGTTATCGGCCGATTTGCGTACGTGAGCATGTGGGTCGCCGCGACAGCCTCGGACAGTTGGCGATCTTCCGCCGGCGGCGGCTGACTTGCGTTCGCGGACTGTGCCGCCGCGATTGCTGGCACAAGCGCAATCTCGAGGCAGAGCGCGATGAACGTGAGACAGGCGGACAGGCCGAGAGCGCCACGCTTCATTGGGATTGTGACAAAGAGTCTTGTGGAGACAAGCGCCATGGGGTCTCCTGCCCCGCCGGTACTAGTCTTTCGCGACAGGGTGGACCGGGTATTTCCTGAAGATCGCGGCCGTCGCCGCGTTGATGGCCGCCTCGAGCTTCGCGGGTTCCGTATCGATCGGCGAGTGCACCTTCGCGTTGAAGAGCATCTGTCCGTTCGCCGAGTCACGCACCTGTACGACGAGAACGCCAACTGGGTAGGTCCGCAATTCACCGGTCGCCGAGGGCTCCGACTTCAAATCGACGTCAGTCCGGGAGAGCGAGGCATATGTGACCTCAGCGTCGCCTCGTCCCGTGGCGAGCTTCGTCAGGCCGCGGGCCATCAGCTCCCGGTCAACCGCCGCGATGATCTGTTTGTCGGCGATTTTGTCGAAGGAGGGATGGCTCACCGTCCAGGTGTAGGTCTTGAGCTTCTCCAGGGCATCTCGTTCGACCTCCGCGACAGCGACGCGGTGCTTCGTCTTCTGGCCGGCAACCGCGAAGTAACCGGCACTCAGCAGCGCCAAGGCCACGATGAACGCCGACAGCACAGCTCTCATGTTTCAACAATGGTCCTGCGGCATGAGGCAACGGGCTATGCGCTATCGGCAAGAAAACACTGCCGAAATCGCATAGCGCCTCGACTTGCCAGGGGCGTACCTTGTTGTGGTGAGTCGATCTTGCGTCCCGGCCGTTTCAGCCGAAGGCAGGATCAAGAGGGCAGCGTCCGACCGACAAGGCCATGGGCGTCAAGGCTGGATCTCTGCGTGCAAAGCAATCAGGCTCCCCCCAGTCGATGCCCGCGACCCGTTATCGCCGACGGGCGCGGGCATCGGCAGCGTCAGCTGGCTCGCCTGATCGCTGGTGGTTTCCAGCTCCCGTTCAGGACGCTCTCCTTCGGCCAGTACAGCCGCAGGATGACGTTGAATCTCTCGTGCGGAGCGGGCAACCAATTCGACTCTTTGCTCGTGCCCGGCGAATCCGCCTGCACGTAGATATCGAGCGACCCGTCCGCATTCCACGTAAGCGCATCACGATCGCCAATCGCGTACCGGTTCATCGGATTCGCCACGAAGGCCTGCTTGTCGTTGTACATCGTCAGCGACCAGAAGGCGTTTACCGGCGGCACCTGACTCTTGTCGAAATGCAGGACGTACTTGTTGGCGCCGCTGAGTGGCCGGCCGTCCGCGTCCACGCGAGTCATCGGATACACGGCATCGGCGCTGAGGTTCGCACCGAGGCCGACCCACGCGATCAGTGAGCGCATCGCGTAGTCCGTACCGTACTGGCCGAGATTCGTGTTAACGGTCCAGCCGTTGATCAGCCCGCCGCCAGCTCCGCCCCTGGCCGCGTCAACCACCGTGTCAAATGCGATTTCGACGGCTGCGTTGATCGCCGGCACCACGGACGCGTCGGGGCGAAACGGCTCGCCAGCCTTCACGCCCAACATAGCCAGGTCATCGACCATCGGTCCGTCAGCAGCAACCGGTGGGTTGGCCGCCATCAGCGACGCGAGACGATTGAAGAACGTCACGCCATCCATTGCGGCGACCTGATTGACTGGTGCGGTCTTGGTATCGATTGCGGGGTCGAGTGGCGGAAGCGGCGGGGCCTTGTAAGACCTCCCCCACGCACGAAGCGGTGTCAGCTTGTACTGAGCCTGCAGTCGATTGACGGCCGCATAGTCCGCCTTTCCGTCGGTCTTCGTGCGACCGATCATCCACACCATCTCAGTGGGCGCGCGAAGTTCCTTCACCCCGTCCGGCAACCAGCCCTTCCACCGGGGTCCGCAGATCGCGAAGGCGCCCTTGCCAGTGCCCGTCGTGCGCGCGCCTGGCGAGGCGAACACGTTCGTCCACGCGTCGAGTATCGGCATGAGGTAATAGCGCCCGCCGGTATCGGGCACACTCAAGACGATTGGCTCTCGCCCGACATCGATCCACGCGGACGAGTAGAGCGTGTCGGCGTTGGGACTCACGACGTCAGTAAGCGTTGCATCGGGGAACGCGTCCATGTGCTTGAACTGGTTGACCGGTGCTTTCATTTCCCTGGCCGCGCCCGTCGCCGCCGTCATCACGATGCGGGTCAGATCCATGAGCACGAGCGGATAGCCGAAGAGAAACGCTTCCACGGCGATCTCGTGCGCTTTGTCTGCCGATACGGCGGAGGTAACAGAGGGGTTTGTGCGGACTAACTTAAGCATGTCGATCTCTCCTCGCTGTCTGCTCTATCGATACGGACTGACTGCGGCTTTCAGAGGTGCGAGGCAGGTCATACGCGGACCGATGCGTATCGCCAAGCGCTCGGGTGTTCCAGCATAGGAAGCAGGGCCGTATCCGGCTATGCAGTTCCGGCACGCCTCTGACGAGGACCTCCTGCTGCCGAAATCGCATAGTCAGTGCGATCGAGCGCGAGAAGAATGTCGAAGAGCCGCCAGGCGGTCGGAAACCCGTTTTAGCAGGAGACACGCGCATGTCCAACAGAGACGACGAGAGACCCGACGAGAACCCCGCCTCGACGAAGTCACTGCACGACGATGACCGTGATCCGCTAGGTCTCTCTCCGCAGGTGCCATCGGACATTCCGCGCGGCCTCGACCGCCGGAAGTTCATCATGCGCAGCGCCGTGATCTCGGCGGCGGCGGTGATGACCGGCTGCACACGATCGGAGACCGAACGAACCGCCCCTCCGCCAACAGCCGAATCCCCACAGACGGTCGCGACATCGGGAACGGGCGCTGGGCCCGTTGTCCCGCTCTCCCCCGACCTGGACGTGGTGAAGAAGGAAAAGGGGCCCGTGCTGACGACGGTGGACGAGTTCTACAAGGTGGGGCCCGGCCCGTCCAGTTCGCACACGATTGGTCCGATGCGCATTACCTACGATTTCTACCAGCGAGCCACCAAATTGCCGGCCGACAAACTAGCCAAGGCGACGGCGCTCAGGGTGAACCTGTTCGGAAGCCTCAGCGCCACAGGGAAGGGACACGGCACGGAACGCGCTTCACTGGCGGGACTGGTCGGGAAAGAGCCGGCAACCGTCGACCCGAAATTTCTAGACAGCTTGCGAGACAAGCCTGATCAGACTTTCCAGGTAAAGCTCGGCAACAAGTCAATCGATGTGAGTCTCAAGGACGTCATCTATGACGCGACGAAGGGCGACTTCAAGCACCCCAACACGATGACGGTCAAGCTCCTCGGCGGCGACGAGGTGCTGCTCGAGCAGGAGTACTACTCAGTGGGCGGCGGATTCATCGAGTGGAAAGGGTACACGCCTCCCAAGAAGAACCCGCCGAAGTACCCCTTCAAGACGATGAAAGAGCTGCGCACCTACGCCGACGACAACAAGACCACGATCGCCAAAATCATGCTTGCCAACGAGATGTCGATCACGGGCAGGTCGGAACAGGAGGTCAATGCCTTCATCGACAAGATCATCAACGCGATGGTCGCGACGGTGAAGTCGGGGCTCTCGATGTCGGAGGACGACGTGCTGCCCGGCCCGATCAAACTGCACAGCAAGGCAGCAACCGTATACAAGCGCGCCATGGACGACAAGTATGAAGCGGAGCGCGGTATCGGCGCTTTGTCGGCATTTGCTTTGGCGGCATCCGAAGAAAACGGGCGCGGCCACCTCGTGATCACGGCTCCGACCGGCGGTTCCGCCGGCGTGATGCCGTCGCTGGTCTATGGACTGCTTGAGGTCCGGAAGGTCGACCGGCAGAAGATCCGCGACGGCATGCTCGCGGCTGCGGCGGTTGGTTACCTCTGTAAGCACCACGCGACGCTGTCTGCGGCCGAGGGCGGCTGCCAGGCAGAGATCGGCGTCGCGTCGGCGATGGCGGCGGCACTGGTTGCCACCGCGTACGACGCACCATCGCTGGTCGTCGAGAATGCGGCCGAATCGGCTCTAGAGCATCACCTGGGCATGACATGCGACCCGGTCGCCGGTTACGTGCAGGTTCCGTGCATCGAGCGTTGCGCATTCGGGGCCGTCAAGGCCTGGACAGCCTTCGCGATCGCGAGCAACGAGATCGCGTCCAGACACCGCGTCAATTTCGACGAAACCGTCGTGGCCCTGGCCCAGACCGCCAAAGACATGAATAGCAAGTACAAGGAAACGAGCGAGGCCGGACTGGCCCAGTCGGTGACGCTCTGCTGATCGAGCAGAGCGTTCGATGAAACGGATAGGGATGGAACTCGAAGTCACGTCGGCGTTCCCCACGCTCATCGGCCGATTCCGGGTGCCAGACGCCGAGTCGATGAATCGGGACCTGCAGGCTCTCATTCTGGCGGAAGAAGCCAGTTACCAGAGCTTGGGGCGCAGCAACATCGGGGGCTTGCACTCGCAAACCGACTTTCTCACCCGTCCGGAGCCGGCCGTGGAGGCGTTAGCCACATGGGTCGACTGGGCGGTAGGCCAGATGGTTGATGCCACGGCTGGCCCAGGTGCACTCAGTGGCTCCATGTCCGTTTCAGCATGGGCGACGATCTGCCGCGCCGGCGCGTACCACGCGCCTCACTCTCATTCGGACAGCGCGTGGTCCGGCGTGTACTACGTGGATGCCGGCACGAACAACCCGGAGCATCCGCTCAGCGGAGTACTGGAATTCCTCGATCCACGTGCGGGCGTGGAGGCTGTGACCGCACCAGGCGACCCGTACGGAGAACCTTTCCGAGTCCGGCCTGAAGCCGGACTGCTGGTCGTGTTTCCGAGCTGGCTCTTTCACTGGGTGCACCCCTACGCCGGAAAGACTCCGCGCATCGCAGTCTCGTTCAACGCCACCTGTCGGGCGCTCTCCGCGGTCAAGCCCGGCGCCGGGGAGACCGTCGGCAGCAAGAGAGCCGAGCGGCAGATATCACTCGTCGCCTCGCCTCTTAACTGACCCACTGGAGAGCGGCCGTGCTGATGCGCCACCTATCCTGTCTGCTTTCTGCGGCACTGACGGCGACGTTGATGACGTGTTTCGTGACCTCTGCACAGGCGCAGGATCAGGGACCCGCCTCGGAGGGCACGGGAGGCGGCGGCGCGGAGATAAAAACCGAGACTGACGCCCTGAAAGAGCAGCTGAAGAGCGAAGTCGACACCTTGAAGGCAGAGAACGCGGTTGTCCGAGAACTGCTTCTCAAGATGGAGGAGCAGCAAAAGGCACTGCTGGAGCAGGTCGACCGCTTGCAACGACGGCTTGATGGCGTCACGACCGCTGTTGTGCAGACCAGTGGGCAATCGCAGGTCGCGGACGCCGGGGAGCCGTTGGCAAGTGATGCGACTGCCCCAGTGCCGGCGACGAACGCAGGAAATGCTTCAGCACAGCAAGCATCCGTCGAACAACCGGAGAAAAGGGATCACTACCAGGATGGAATTGTCATTTGGGAGAATCCCGAAGACGCCAAGGTGCCCTTGCTGCTGAAGCTCAACAACGATACCCAGATTCGGTACCTCAACACCCTCGACAGCAGCGACACCTTCACAGACCATCTGGGAGTTGTCCGCGAGGTCCATCGGCGCAATGACATTACGGTCAACCGCTCGATGTTCAACTTCAACGGCTACATCTTCGACCCGAGGCTGGGATACAGCCTCAAAGTCTGGACCTCCGCCGGGGCCGCCTCGATCGTCGTAACGGGGAACATTAGCTGGACTTTCAATAAGGCCCTTACCATTACTGGAGGGTACACAGGTGTTCCAGGCAGCCGATCGCTTGTCGCCACGTTCCCGTTCTTTCAACCAACCGACAGGAGCATGGCGGACAACTTCTTGCGCCCCGGCTTCACCCAGGGAGCCTGGGCGTTCGGAGAACCCCTGAAGGGTCTGAATTACTTCGGGTTCGTCGGCAACGGTCTCAATACTCTGAATATCTCGGCAAACAAGATTGATACGAATCTGGTTTTGGCCGGCAGTGTCTGGTGGGAACCGCTGGGACCCTTCTCGGAGCCCGGTAAATCGCGACAGATGTACGATGATTACTTCGCCCTCCCGAACACTCGCATTCGGGTCGGAACCAGCTTTACCAGGTCCCGGGAAGACCGTTTTTCAGAGCTCGATCAATTAACTCCAGATAACACGTCAATCCACGATTCCGACGGCGTGCTGTTCTTCTCGACCGGAGCGCTTGCTCCAGGTGTGACTGTCCAGGAAGCCACCTACAAGATGTGGGCGATCGACGGCGGTCTCAAGAAGAGTGGGTTTTCGGTCAACGGGCAATACTACTTTCGCTGGCTGAACGATTTCGAAGCCGACGGGCCACTTCCCCTCGCATCCACATACGACAGCGGCTTTGAGTTGTCGGCGGCAAAATTCATCGTTCCAAAGACGCTGGAGCTGTATGCCCGCGGCTCAAAGGTTTTCGGACAATTTGCCAACCCCTATGAGTATTCCGGTGGTTTGAAGTGGTATTTCCTTCCGACCGAACGTGTCTGGCTCACCGCCGAGCTGATGCGGGTTCATAGATCGCCCTATGGCGGGGCCTTTACTCCTTACACCGCGGGTATGAACGGCTGGGCGCCGATGATCCAGACGGTACTGGCTTTTTAAGAATCGTGATTCCACGCGCGCATCCAGCTGATATTCAATTTCTGACGTGCCGGGGTGCCGTCGATCCGCTGCCGGCCTCGGAGTGAGGCGCCGCGCCTCTCCACGCCGCAACCCATCTCGCGTTCGGCGGATGCCGAATGTGCATAGCCGCGTCGCCGCCGAGGCGTAACACTTGGGTCACACATAGATGGCTAACTGCATTCTGACCCGCATAGGCTGCGCCGCGGCGATGGTGGCCGTATCGGTGTCGGCGTACGCACAAGATGCACCCGTCGAACATCCTCCTGCCATCGCCACAGCTTCGCCAGTTGGAACACCGACAGCGGCCGACCAGGCGGTCGTCGAGCAGGGCCGCAGCTCCTGCCAATCCGAGGTCGGTGAGCGGCAGCATTGCCCGGCCTCCACGTCCGCGGGTGTCGCGCTTGTGAAGTCGACAGGTGCGGCGCCGTGTCTGCTCGGCAAGACCTGGGGCTACGACGACACGGGCATCTGGGTATCCGACGGCTGCAGCGGCGAGTTCCTCGCCGGCGCGGTCGCCCAGCAGCAGGAGAAAAAGAAACCGCTCGAGCACATCCCGAATGTCGGCTTCCTTTTGTACGACGGCGAGAAGGGGCAGATCTATTTCCGCCTCTTCAGCTACGTGCGCTATCTCAATCAGCTAGGCATCGACGCCACCTACACCGACGCCTTCGGCCTCGAGCACCCGGTGCAACAGCGGCAGGACATCCAGCTGGCGAAATTTTTTGCGCCGTTCGCGGGCTGGTTCATGACGCCGAAGTTCCGCTACTACCTATACGTCTGGTCGTCAAACGCGTCGCAGGGCGACCCGGCGCAGGTCGTCGGCGCCGGCAACCTGAGCTACACGTTCAACCGGTTCATCACGGCGGGCGGCGGCATCACCTCGCTGCCGACCGTGCGCAGCACGGAGGGGCAATTTCCGTACTGGCTCACCGTCGACGGCCGCATGATCGCTGACGAATTCTTCCGCGGGTCGTACACGAATGGCGTCTGGGTGAAAGGCGATCTGCCCCGGCGGCTCAAGTACAACGTGATGTTGGCCACCAACCTGAGCATCCTCGGCGTCAATGCTGCGCAATTGGACAACAAGATCGACACGCAGTCCTACGCGCTGCAGTGGTTCCCGACGACCGGCGAGTTCGGGTTGTACGGAACCTTCGGCGACTTCGACGACCACGAACAGGTGGCGACGCGCGTGGGCGTGCACTGGTCGCACAGCCACGAGGACAAGCAGAGCCAGCCGAATACGAACGGGATCGAGAACAGCCAGATCCGCCTCACCGACGGCAGCGTCGTCTTCACGCCGGATCTTTTCGGCAATGGCATCACGGTCGCCGAGGTCAACTACGGGATGATGAGCCTCGACGCGGGCATCAAGTACCACGGCATGTCGCTCGAGGGCGAGTACTACCGGCGCTGGCTCACGAACTTCATCGGCGTCAACACGGGCGGCATTCCCGAGATCACCGACAACGGGTACCAACTGCAGTCGTCGGCGATGGTCATCAAGAACAGCCTCCAGCTCTATCTGAACGGCTCGCAGATCTTCGGCCGCTTCGGTGACCCGTCAGAGGTGCGCGTCGGCGGGAACTGGTACTTCATGAAGGAGCGCGGGCTCCGGTTGAACACCGAGTACATCCACGTGAACCACAGTCCGGTCGGCTACACCGCGTATCCGATGCCTGTCGGCGCCAACGGCAGCATCTTCCACATCAACCTCGAAATGAACTTCTGATCGCGCGAAGGAGAACGGGACGCCCGGACGATTACCGGTGCGGCTGCCGAAATCGCATAGCCAAGGCGATCACGCGCGAGAAGAATGTCGAAGAGTCGCCGGAGCGTTCACGCCGAGGCGCAGGCAATGGTGACGCCGAATTCCGGCACGCGACCTGTTCTGACAAAGTCACGCTGGCACAGCGTGCATCGACGCCATGAATGACGGTCATCCTCTCAGTCGCCTCTGCATCGTCACGTGCGTCGTCGCAGCGTTGGCGGTCTGGAGTCTCCCCCCTTCCGCCGGTCGGGTCGCGGCCCAGGGACCTGCCGCGTCATACGAGTTCAACGATTCGCACTTCCACCTGACGAACTACATCCAGAAGGGCATCGACGTTCATCAGTTCCTGGAGATCATGGGAACCCGGGTCGGCCGATCGACGCTCTTCGGCATTCCGCTGCAGCAGCAGTGGTCGTACGCGAACTCAGGGGACTTCGCGCCGACCTACTACCTGCAGAGCGACGCGCCTCTCTACTACTACTCGTTCACCGACGCCTATATCGCTACCGCCTATCGCTCGTTGACGACAGACGAACAGGCGCGCTTCGACCCGATGATCACCGGCTTCAACCCGGCGGACATGTACGGCGTCGACCACATTCGCCGGGTGCTGCAGACGTTTCCGGGCGTGTTTTCCGGCATCGGCGAGTTCACCATCCACAAGGAATTCGTCTCCGCAAAGATCGCTGGCGAAACCGCCAGCCTGACCAATCCCGCCCTCGACCGCATTCTGGACTTCGCCGCTGAAGTCGGTCTGGTGGTGCTCATTCACAACGACATCGACGTGCCGTTCGCAAAGTCGGACACCGAACCGGCGTATCTGGCGCAGATGAAGGCGCTGCTCAAGCGACACCCCAAGACGTCGATCATCTGGGCGCACGTAGGACTCGGTCGCATTGTGCAACCCGTACAGGTGTCCGCTGGAGCGGCCGTGCGCCATCACGGACAGATGGATCTCATCGCGGCAATGCTGAGCGATCCGGATCTCAGGCACGTCAACTTCGACATCTCGTGGGATGAGGTCGCGAAGTATGCGATCGCATCGCAGGCGGCAACGTCCCGCGTGGTGGCAACGCTCAACCGCTACCCCGATCGTTTCCTCTTCGG
>Ga0105340_1000136_pt1 | contig 35841 bp, 37 predicted proteins | sample EasRivMeERMLT700_FD_89676 | JGI IMG/M metagenome (GOLD analysis project Ga0105340, IMG submission 89676) | Soil microbial communities from meander-bound floodplain in the East River, Colorado, USA - East River MetaG ERMLT700 | ecosystem: Environmental > Terrestrial > Soil > Floodplain | place...
ATTGTACCGCTGCCAATCCGTCCGACTTTGGATGTACAACGTCCCCATGACCGCTGACTTGCGCTACCCGATCGGCGAGTTCAAGCCGCCATCCTCGATAACGCCCGACATGCGTGACGCCGCGATCGACGCGATCGCGACGCTGCCATCGTGTATGCGCGATGCGGTGCGCGGCCTTTCCGAGTCTCAGCTCGATACGCCGTATCGCCCCGGCGGATGGACCGTCCGCCAGGTCGTGCACCACGTGCCCGACAGCCATCTGAATGCGTACGTCCGCTTGAAGCTCGCCCTCACAGAGGACAATCCGACGATCAAACCGTACGACGAGAAGGAGTTCGCGAAGCTCGCTGACCAGCGGCTTCCAATCGAGACGTCGTTGTTGTTGCTCGACGCGCTGCACGCGCGATGGATGGCGGTCTGGACGTCGATGACACCGGCCCAGTTCAGGCGATCGCTCTACCATCCCGAGATTGGGCCGATCACTATCGACTATCTGCTGCAGTCGTACGGCTGGCACTCGCGCCACCATGTGGCGCACATTACGCGGCTGCGTGAACGGGAAGGATGGTAGACTCACCGCCACACATGGCCGCGCAGAAAAACGAACCTCAAGCCAGCGAGAAACCGGAAATTGGCGATGCGCTCGGCATGATTGAGACTCGCGGCTTGATCGGTATGATCGAGGCCGCGGACGCGATGCTGAAAACGGCGAATGTCGTTCTCGTCAGCTGGCAGAAAGTTGATGCCGGTCTCGTCACGGCGCTCATTCGCGGCGATGTCGGCTCCGTGAAAGCCGCGACCGACGCCGGTGCGGCTGCCGCCCGCCGGGTGGGCGAGCTGATCGGCGTACATGTCATCGCTCGACCCGCCGACGGCCTCGAGAAAATTTTCCCCATCACCTGACGGGCTTCCTCGGCGCACAAAGTGCCTAGATGTCTTTGTGTCCCGTGTGCTTCGTCGTCTTCGTGCCCTTCGTGGTTGAAATCGTCTTTGTGTTCTCCGTGGCTTGTCTCAGCACGGGGCGGCGGCGTCTGCGCTCGCGCGCCGCGAGCGGGCGCATCGGTAACTCCTCCCCCACCATCATCAACGCCTGCGTCGGCTGATCGAGATTGAAAAGCTGTCCGTCGAGCGTGCGCGCATAGAGCTGATCGCCGCCGATGAACAGCGTGAGCGCCCCGCCATCGCCGATCGCCTCATACAGCCTGACACTGAAGACCTCACGCAGCGTCGACAGCAAACGGCGGAGTCGTGGAATCGAAAAGCCGCGACGGCGCAGATCAGCCAGCACCTGCAATTCGAGGACGTCAAGCGTCGTGTAGCGACGCTCCGTGAAGCCGCCCGCTTCCGTCCGCTGCGGCGCGATGGCCGGCGCGAACAGCCGCCGCGCATCCCACCACTGAAGCTGCCGCGCGGTCAGCCCGGTGAGTGACGCCACCTCGCGCGAGGAGTAGAACTTCTTGAGCTTCACGCCAGCTCTTGCGCGTGGCGGTCGGCCATCTTTGCGCCCGCAATGTCTTTCGCCGTGAGACCGCCTTCATCGTGGGTCGACCAGGACAGCGCGACGCGGCGGTAGTTGATCGTAATGTCGGGGTGATGATCGGCGCGCTCGGCGTCAGGCACGAGACTATTGACGAATGCGACCGCCTCGGGAAACCCCTTGAAGGTGAACTGCTTCCGAATCGCCTTGCCATCGAGCGTCCACCCGTTCAGTGTCTTGAGCTGTTCATCGATCTCCGCCTTCGACAGAAGCGCCATAACCCCTCACAATCCAAACCGATCGGGCCTCACGAGCTCAAGCTCCGGCGAGCGCCGGCCATCCATCACCAGGTCCGCCACCAGCTTGGCCGTCAACGGTGACAGCAGGACGCCATTCCGATAGTGACCCGCCGCGTAATAGACGCCGCGCATTGTTGACGAAGGGCCAATCAGAGGCAACTCGTCGGGGGTGCCGGGGCGCAGTCCGACGCGCACTGCATCAAACCGCGCTGTGGGCGTGGTCGTGAGCAACTCTCCACTGGCCCTCAGGAGATGCGCCACGCCGGCAGCGGTCGCGCTCTCGTCGAAACCTGCGTCTTCAACCGTAGCGCCGACCAGCAGCGAGCCGTCGTGCCATGGCACGAGGTAGCAGTCCGTTCCCCACACAACGCGCGACAGGGGCCGCTGCTTGAAGTGAAGATGAAGGAGTTGGCCGCGGACCGGACGAACTGGCGGCGGCGACACCAGCGGCTGCGCGAGCCCGCTCGTCCAGCTTCCGGCGGCAAGAATCACGGCGTCGCTCTCGATCCCCCCTGCGGGCGTTGCGACGATGACGACGCCACTTCGCGGCTCGACATGCTGCACTACTGCCGTGATCGTTGTGGTCCCACGATTCGCGGCGGCGGCGGCAAGCGCGGACGTCAACTGGGCGACACGTACGTAGCCGTGCTGAGGCAAGAGCAAGGCGGTACGAATCCGTGGTGAGAGCGACGGCTCGAGACGCCGCGCCTGGTCGCCGTCCATCAAGCTGTGCGCTACGCCGCTCCGCGCGAGTCGCTGCGCGGAAGCTTCGAGCTCCGCAGCCTCATCCTCATCGACGGCAACCTGCAGCGTGCCTGTCCGCTCGTACTCGATCGGCTTAGCCGCGTCCTCGGAGGCGCGCGTCACGAAGGCATCGTAAAGCGAGAGGCTGCAGACGCCAATCCGGAGTAACGCATCGATGTGGCCTTCGACGTACGGCGCCAGGATGCCGGCTGATGCCTGGGTCGCGCCTAAACCGGTGCCGCGCATGTCCACGACGTGTACGCGCGCTCCACGTGAGGCGAGTTCGTGGGCCACCGAGCATCCGACGATGCCGGCCCCCACGACGGTGATCTTCACCTGGTGATTGTAGCGGTCTACGGTCTACCGTCTCCGGTTGGGTGATCCTCAACGCTTCCAAGGGCGCCTACGTGACTCCGCGGGCTCGTCTCTGGCGCGAACGTGACGAAAGTAAGGCATAGTCCGGCAAGGTGGACGCGCTATTCTTCGAGCCGTGAGCGTCCCGTCGCGCATCTGTGTCTTCTGCGGCTCGAGCATCGGCACCCGGCCGGAGTATGCGCGCGCTGCGGAACAACTCGCGCACGAGATGGCGCGGCGCCGCATTGGTCTCGTGTTCGGCGGCGGCAACGTCGGGCTGATGGGCGTTATCGCCGATGCCATGCTCGCGGCGGGCGGTCACGTAATCGGCGTCATTCCGCACGCGCTCGTGGCGCGCGAGTTGGCGCATCGCTCCCTGCCGGATCTGCGCATCGTCAACTCGATGCACGAACGCAAAGCCATGATGGCCGGGCTCGCCGACGCGTTTATCGCGATGCCGGGCGGCTTCGGCACCTTCGAGGAGTTCTGCGAGGTCGTAACATGGACGCAGCTTGGGGTTCACGCCAAGGCCTGCGGTCTCCTCAACGTGGAGGGTTTTTACGACCCGCTGATCGCGCTGGTCGACCGCGCGGTCGATGAAGGATTCATCAAGCCAGCCAACCGGCGGATCGTCGTTGCACATGCCGACCCCGCGGCGCTTCTGGACGAACTCTCCAAGCCGCTGGCGCCGCCGGAGGCAAGGTGGATAAGCAGTCCGGAGGAGACCTGACCGGCCTCAGCCGATGACCGCGAGCGGGGACAGCATCCTCGCTGGGGCACACCGGAATTCCGTGAAACAGGCGATAATCCGAGCGAAATCGGCTGGCGAACCGGGGCATGGCCCTTGCTCTGGCCCCCGCGAGGAGTTTCTACGCACATGGAGATCAGCAAGACAGCGGTCGGAATCGTGGCGGCGGCGTGCATTACCGTCGGGGCAGCAGGCGCGTTCCTCGCGAGTCGCCCTGGACCCCAGGCGTTAGATGCGCAAACCGCTCCCGCAACAGCGGTTGCCTCGTCCAGCGCCGGCGTCGAGCAATCCGAAGGGGTGATTTCGGATGCCCCCGCGCCGCCCGTCGTCGAGGTCCCGCCCGTGCAGGCGTCGCCCGCGCGTAGCGTCGCGGCGGCACGCGCGCCGGCACGCACGACCGCGCGTGCGGAAAGCGCGCGACCGGCGGCTTCACCCGCGGCGGTCGAGCGTCCGCGCCAGGCGCCGGTCGTCAATGCGCCCGCGCGCGCGACCGAGGAAGCTCGAACGGTGACGCCGGAGCCTCGGACCGTCGCTTCTGCGCCCCTGGAACCTGTTCAACCGTACACGCCGGCGCCGGTACTGGCGGCGGAGCCGCCCGCGCCCCGCTTCGAGGATCTGGTTGTCTCCACCGACTCGGTGCTCGGCCTGCAGATGGAAACGTCGCTGACCAGCGAGCGGGCCCGCGTCGAGGATGAAGTGGTCGCGCGCGTCACGCGCGACGTGCGCGTCGGCGATCGAGTCGCGATTCCCGCTGGCGCCAGGGCGCATGGCGAAGTGACGCTCGTCGAGCGCGGCGGCAAGGTGCGCGACAAGGCCCGGCTCGGCATCCGTTTCACGTCGGTGGTGCTTGCGGACGGCACGCGCGTGCCGCTCGAGACCGACACGATCTACCGTGAAGGCGATGGCCCGGGCGGCGAGAGCGCGGCCAAGATTGGCGGGGGCGCCATCGGCGGCGCAATCCTGGGCGGGATTCTCGGCGGCGCGAAGGGGGCCGTTATCGGCGCCACCGCCGGAGGCGGCGCAGGCACCGCCGCGGTGATGGCCGGCGGGCGCAACCCGGCGACTCTGCCGTCAGGCACGCCGGTCACCGTCCGCCTCGTGAAACCCGCAACTGTCACCATCGAAGAGAAATAGCTCTCCGGTCACACGTGGAGGCCGACCTCGGGGTCGGCTTCCGCCCGCCTCGCGGTAATATCTGCCCCGAAGGAGATCCACCATGATTGGTTATCGACTGGCCACGGCGCTTGCCGTGGCGGCAATGGCTGTGCCTGCGTTCGCGCAGGTCAAGAAGGTTGACGTCCCCGGCATACAGAACTTCAACCAGATCGACGCGGTGTTCGCCTGCGGAGGCGCCACAGACGCCGCCGGCGTTGCGAACCTCAAGAAGCAGGGGTTCGCATCGATCATCAGCTTCCGGCTTCCGACCGAGCAAGGAGTCGCCGAAGAAGAGGCGGCGATTCAGACGACGGGCATCAAGTACGTCCACCTGCCGCTGAATGGCGCGACGCCGGATCCGAAGGTCGCGGATCAATTTCTCGTTGCCGTCTCGGACAAGGCCAATCAACCGGCGTACATTCACTGCGGCGGCGGCGGGCGCGCGGCGGCGATGTGGATGATCAAGCGCGCGCTGAAAGACGGTTGGACACCGGAGCGCGCGGTGGAAGAGGCGAACTTGATCGCGCCGCTCAACCCCGGGTTGAAAACGTTCGCGACCAACTACATCGCGGCCCACAAGTAGTGAGATTGTCGGATTTGCGAATTTACGAATTGACGGATTTGGATTGCGCCTGTTCAATTCGTAGATTCGTAAATTCGTAGATTCGTCAATTCATGGATCCTTCTGAGTTCCGGCGCCACGGGCACGCGCTCGTGGAATGGATTGCCGAATACCTGAGCGGGACCGGGCGCTATCCGGTCCTGCCGCACGTCGCCCCAGGTGACGTGCGCGACGCGCTTCCCGACCGGGCACCGGAAGAAGGCGAACCCTTCGAAGACATCTTCGCCGACTTCGAGCGCGTCCTGTTCCCCGCCTTGACCCACTGGAACCATCCAGGGTTCTTCGCGTACTTTCCGATCACCGCGAGCGCGTCCGGCGTGCTCGCGGAATTTCTGTCCGCCGCCCTCAATCAGCAGGCAATGCTCTGGCGGACGTCGCCCGCCGCGACTGAACTCGAAGAGGTATCGCTCGGGTGGCTGCGGCGTCTCATGGGATTGCCGGACTCGTTCGAGGGTGTCATTTACGACACCGCCTCAATCTCGACCCTGCATGCGCTGGCCGCGGCTCGCGAGGCGGCAGTGCCCGGCGTGCGCGACCGAGGGCTCGCCGGCCGCAATGATGTCGGTCCGCTGCGCGTCTATTGCTCTGAGCACGGGCACTTCTCGATTGACAAAGCGGTCCTCATGCTCGGACTCGGTCAGTCGTCTTTACGGCGCATAGCCGCCGACGACGCGTTCAGCATGCGCGTCGACGCACTACGTGCAGCGGTGGACGAAGATCGTAAGGCCGGGATCACGCCGATCGCAGTGGTCGCCACGATCGGGACAACGTCGACCACGAGCGTTGACCCGGTCGCCGACATCGCTGATGTCTGCCGCGATCGGCGCCTGTGGCTGCACGTCGACGCGGCATACGCCGGGGTGACCGCGATGCTCCCTGAATGCCACGTTCACTTCACAGGATGGGAGCGCGCCGACTCGATCGTCGTGAATCCGCACAAGTGGCTCTTCACCCCGTTCGACCTGAGCGCGTTCTACTGCCGTCGGATGGATGTCGTGCGACAGGCTTTCTCAATCGTGCCGGAATACCTTCGCACCACGGAAGGATCGCGCGGAGCCAACAATCTCATGGACACGGGCGTCCAACTCGGGCGACGTTTTCGATCCCTCAAGTTGTGGATGATCCTGCGACACTTCGGCGCCGCGCGTATTCGCGAAGTGCTGCGCGATCATATGCGGCTGGCTCGCGAATTCGCCGATCGCGTTGATGAGCATCCGGACTTCGAACGTGTCGCGCCGGTGCCCTTCAGTGTCGTCTGCTTCCGAGCAAAGCCGCGCGGCATCACGCTGAGTGCGCCCGAGCTCGACGCTTTCAACGAGCAGCTCCTCGACGCTGTGAACGCGGACGGCGAGGTGTTTCTCTCGCACACCCGGCTCGGTCACATGTTTGTAATTCGCATGGCGATCGGTCACCTGCGCACCACGGCCGCGCACACGGCGCGAGCGTGGCAGTTGCTCTGCGAGCACACGGCCGCGCTTAGCCGTTCGGCGTAAAAATCGCCTCTCCGCAGCAAATAAACAATGCCTTCAATGATTTGGCTCAGCTCGCGGCATGACTTGGGCACTTCGCTTGCAGCAGGCCGGGCGGAGAAAACGGAGGAACGCATGCTCAAGAAGTGCGCACTGATAGCGGCGGTGCTGCTGGTCGTCGGACCCGCAAGCGCGCGCGCAGACTGGCTATTCACCCCGAACATCGGAGTAGGCTTCGGTGGCGATACCCCCAGCAACGACAAACTGACATACGGCGCATCGATCGGCTGGATGGGCGCCGGCGTGCTCGGGTGGGAGGCAGATCTCGCTTACACGCCGACTTTCTTTGAAAACGATACCGACAACACGAGCCTGCTCGATACTGACAACGTGACGACGGCAATGGCGAACGTGATTATCGGCGTGCCGATCGGCGGACAGACTGGGCCAGGGTTCAGGCCGTACGTGGCCGGCGGGCTCGGCATGTTGAAGACACACGTCGCGACCAGCGATCAACTCTTCAACATCACCAACAACGACTTCGGATTCGATCTCGGCGCCGGAGTGATCGGCTTTGCGACTGACCACGTCGGCTTCCGCGGCGACGTGCGGTACTACCGCAGCCTCCAGGACCCGCAGCCGGACAACGAGTTCGATTTCGGTGTCGGCAAATTCGACTTCTGGCGCGGCACGGTCGGACTCGCGTTCCGCTGGTAGAACCGACGTTGTGCTGAATGAATGCTGAATTCAGAATTCTGAATTCAGCATTCGCAATTCCGCTTTCAATATTGTTACGCCTCGAGTCTCCAGACTTCTTTCCAGACATCCCCATCCGGTTCCAACGCGACGCATCCGTGTAATGGGAAATCGACCGACACTGATTCCTCCCGCTCGCCTAGGAGGCTCGCCAGCAGTCGCGACAGCGATGGCATGTGGCCGGCGATGAGGATGGAGCGCGTTTCGCCGGTGAGCTGATCGCGCATCAGGCGCGGCGAATCATCGGGCTGCAGACCTCGCTCGGCCGAGAACAACGCAAGCGGGTTACACGCCATCCAGAACAGTTCGGCAGTCTGCCGCGCACGCAGCTTGCCGCTGTGCCAGATTGCCTCAGGCTGCACACCTCGGCGGGCCGCGGCGGCCGCCAGCCGCTCGGTGGCGGCACGCCCGACCGAGGAAAGTGGCCGCATCGGGTCGATCTCCGGTCCGACGGCCGGCCCGTGGTGCACGAGAAGAATCATTGTCAGCCTATGGCACAGGGTCGGTAGCGAGTGTTATACTGCCCCGTTTCGTTGGGCGCGGCGATTTCACCGACTTGATGGGCCGCGCTGCATAATGGTCGCCCAGGCTCACGCCTGCGCGCTACTGTCTAAGTCGCGAAGGATGGCCCGCGACATAGTCGCGGGCTTTTTTGTTGCTGGATTCGAAGAGATTTTCCCCGAAGGAGCGTCATGTCGCGTTTCATCTTCACGTCCGAATCAGTGTCCGAGGGACACCCCGACAAGGTCTGCGATTACATTTCCGACTCGGTTCTCGATGCGTGTTTCGAGCAGGACCCGACGAGCCGCGTCGCCTGTGAGACCTTATGCAAAAGCGACACGGTAGTGATCGCCGGGGAGATCACGACCAGCGCTAGCCTCGATTACGACAAGATCGTCCGCGCGGCGGTCAAGGAGATCGGCTACACCGACACGTCGGAGCCGTTCTGCGACACGACACTGAAGCTGATTCCGATCATCACGCGGCAGTCGTCGCAGATTTCCCAGGGCGTCACCGCGACCACGAGCCAGAGCGGAGACCAGGGCGCCGGCGACCAGGGGATCATGTTCGGCTACGCGACCGACGAATCGGCCGAGATGATGCCACTCCCGATTCTGCTCGCGCACAGGCTCACCAAGGGTCTCACCGACGATCGTAAGGACGGCAAGGTCAACTTCCTCCGCCCGGACAGCAAGTCACAGGTTTCCGTCCTCTACGAGAACAACGAGCCGAAGGAAGTCACCACGGTCGTCATCTCGACACAGCACACTCCGGACGCCGACCAGAAGAAGATCACCGAGTACGTGCGCGAGCAGCTCGGGCCGCGCATGCTGGGCAACTGGTGGCGGAAGGACGTGACGCTCTTTGTGAACCCGACCGGCGACTTCAGCCATGGCGGGCCATCCGCTGACGCCGGTGTCACCGGCCGCAAGATCATCGTCGACAGCTACGGCGGCTGGGGCCGGCACGGCGGTGGCGCGTTCAGCGGCAAGGATCCGTCAAAGGTCGATCGCAGCAGCGCGTATTTCTGCCGCTACGTCGCCAAGCAGATCGTGGCGGCCGGCCTCGCGAAGCGCGCCGAGCTGCAGGTCGGCTACGCGATTGGTATGGCGAAACCGGTATCGGTGAAGGTCGACACGTTTGGAACGGGTGACGAGCGGGCGGCGGCGGATTTCGTGATGAGCACGTTTGATTTCCGTCCGCGCGCCATCATCGACAAGCTGAACCTGCTGCGTCCGATCTACCGCAGCACGACGAACTACGGTCACTTCGGCCGACCCGGGCTTCCGTGGGAAGCCCTTGAGAAGGCCGTCGCCGTCGCGAAGTAACCGGACCCGTCGAGGCGGACCTTGTTCGCGTAGAGGCGGACCTTAACGCGTAGAGGCGGACCTTAACGCGTAGAGGCGGACCTTAACGCGTAGAGGCGGACCTTCAGGTCCGCCTGTTACAACAGTTCGTACCAGCGGCGGTGGCGTGCCGTCACCGCCTGCTGGACGACTCCCACCTGCAGGGCCACTTCCTGCGCCTGCTGTTCGCTCACACCCATGGTCGTCAGCTGCCGCTTCATCTCGTTCTGAAGATTCTCGATTTGCTTTTCGCTCAACTGGCGGCCAGCCACGGCGACCCAGCACGTGTGCGCCAGCGGCATCGCGTCTGCCAGCTTGAACGTCTTGCCGGTCAGCGCCTGCCCAAGAAGCCGCGAGAGCTCCGAGGCAGCGGCCGGGCCACCGTTGGTCCCCTCAGCGTAATGACTCAGGTCGTCGCTGAGATCCTTGGGGCCTTCAGGGTTTCCGCTCGCAAGGTTCTGAAGGTCGCGACTGATGTCGCCGAGCTCGTTCGGAACCGTGCCGGTCGTCGCCGGAAGCGCACCGTCAGCCTGTCGGCAGCCGACGAAGGAAAGCGCAAAAACAACAACGAGAGCGCAGGTGGAATATCGTTTCACGCGGATCAGCATAACATCGAGCGATGCAGCGGCAGAACATCTCGAGCGGCCGGCCGTGGGAGCCGATTGTTGGCTATTCGCGCGCGGTTCGGATTGGTGCGCACGTGCACATCTCGGGGACGACGGCGACCGACGCGGAGGGACAGATCGTCGGCAAGGACGATCTTCACGCACAGGCGATGCAGACGCTCCGAAACATCGAATGGGCCCTGCGACAGGCCGGGGCGCAACTCAGCGATGTGGTGCGAACGCGCATTTATCTGATGGACATTGCGAAGTGGGAAGAGGTCGGCCGCGCGCACGGCGAGTTCTTCGGCACCATCAGGCCCGCAACGTCAATGGTGCAGATCGCGAAGCTGATCGACCCGGACATGCTGGTCGAAATAGAAGCGGATGCCTACATCATCGATTCGTCGACGGCATGACGTCAGATAGCGGCCCGGATGTGACGACGTGGCCGTTGTCGATCAGCACTGGCCAATCCGCCACGCTGAGCGCTTCCTCGCTCAGGTGCGTGACGTAGATCTACAAGGGCACAGTGCGGACCGTCCGCACGGGCGGCGGCCATCACCGCGTCTCGGACGCCGAGATCGATCGCATTTGGGCGCTTCCTGTCTGAGGGGCCCACGCCGCGCACAATCTTCGACTGCACACCTTGGCACATTCATCGATTTGTCAGCGTTCGCAGGTCAGAAGTCAGCATTGCTTGCCTGTCCGGCGATGGTTCTGATAGGCTTCTGACTTCAATGGTTCGTTCCCTTCATCGTGCGCACGTCCACCATCACCACGGCCACAGTGGCCGGCCGGCAGGACTGCGCGCGTAGAGGGATCCAAGACCTCGTCACCCGACACCCAAACGCAATGCAGCCCCGCCGGAACAAAGGCGGGGTTTTTTGTTGTACGGCGAAAGCGATATGGACTTTTCGAAACTTGATGGATTGATTCCCGCGGTCGTGCAGGATCACGTCAGCGGCGAGGTGCTTATGGTGGGCTTCATGAACGAGGAGGCGTGGGACATCACGCGCCGCACGGGCTACGTGACCTTCTACAGCCGCACCCGCAACAGGCTATGGACCAAGGGCGAGACCTCGGGCAACAAGCTCGCGGTCCGCGAGATTCTCGTCGATTGCGACGATGACACAGTGCTGGTGAAGGCCGAACGGCTCGGCGACGGCAACGTCTGCCACACCGGCGAACGGACCTGCTTTTTTCAGCGCGCGGAAGGCGTGACGATTCCATGAGGCTCCGATTGGGCATTCCGAAAGGCTCGCTGCAGGACGCCACGATCCAGCTGTTCGCGCGCGCCGGCTTCAACGTCTACATCAGCTCTCGGTCGTATTTTCCGACGATCGACGATCCCGAGATCGAGTGCATGCTGATCCGCGCGCAGGAGATGACGCGCTACGTCTGTGAAGGCGTGCTGGACGCGGGCCTCACTGGCCTTGACTGGGTCGCCGAGCACAAGCTCGGACGCGACTCGCACACATGCGTCACGAGCCTCGCCGATCTCGTCTACTCGAAGCAAAGCTTCGGCAAGGTGCGATGGGTGCTGGCGGCTCCCGAGGATTCGCGCTTCAAGTCGCCGGCCGATTTCGCAGGTGCCACGATTGCGACCGAGCTCGTGCAGGTCACGCGCACCTACTTCGAGAAGCTGAAGGTGCCGGTCAAAAAAGTCGAGTTCTCGTGGGGCGCCACCGAGGTCAAGCCGCCCATTCTTGCCGACGGGATTGTCGAAGCGACCGAAACCGGATCAACGCTGCGTGCGAATCGCCTCAGCATTCTCGACACGGTCCTCGAGTCCAACACCCAGCTGATTGTCAACAACGAGGCAATGGCCGACTCGTGGAAGAAGACCAAGATCGACAACATCGCGCTCCTGCTCCGCGCGGCCATCGAGGCGCACGGCCGCGTCGGGCTGATGCTCAACGTACGGCGGAAGGACCTCGAGAAGATCCTCGCCCTGCTCCCGGCGCTTCAACGCCCGACGATCTCGTCGCTGAGCGACGAGGAGTGGGTGGCGGTTAACACGATCATCGAGGAGCGCACGGTGCGCGACCTGATCCCCAAAGTGAAGGCGGCGGGCGGCCAGGGCATCGTCGAATATCCCCTGAACAAGATCGTGGTGTAGAGGGTTCGTGTGCGTGTTCGTGGCTCACAGATGCTGAGGATCGTTGAATCGACAAATCGGCGGGCGGTGCGGGCGCTTCTCGCACCCGAGCGCGCGCGCGACGCCGCCGCCGATCGGCGGGTAGCGGCGATCGTTCGCGACGTGCGCACGCACGGCGACGAGGCGCTCGTCCGCTACGCGCGAACGTTTGATCGGCTCGACGGACCAGTCGAAGTTTCCCGCGACGACGTGATGGCGGGAGCTCATGAGGTGCCAGCCCCCGTTCGCGCCGCCATTCGTGCCGCTGCAAAGAACATCCGCGCGGTTGCAAGACGGCAAGTGCCACGAGGCTGGCGCGCGCGCGTCGCGCCGGGCGCCACGGTTGAGCAACGGATCGTGCCGCTCGACCGCGTGGGCTGTTATGTCCCCGGCGGACGCTATCCCCTTCCCTCCTCGCTTCTGATGACCGCGATTCCCGCAGCGGTGGCAGGGGTCGGCGAAATCATCGCCGTCTGTCCCCGGCCCGAACCGGTGGTCATGGCTGCCGCACTCGAAGCGGGCGTCTCGCGCTTGTTTCGCCTGGGCGGGGCACACGCAATCGCAGCGCTTGCCTATGGGACGGAAACCGTTCCGCGCGTCGACAAGATCGTCGGTCCCGGGAACCGGTATGTGGCGGCAGCCAAGGCGCTGGTCGCGGCCGACTGCGGTATCGACTTTTACGCGGGCCCGACGGAAATCGTGATCGTTGCCGCGCGGGGTCCCGCCGCGTGGATTGCAGCCGATCTGATCGCGCAGGCCGAGCACGACCCCGACGCACGGGCCGTGCTGATCACGCCAAGCAGCACGCTTGCGACACGGGTGGCCAGGGCGGTCGCGGATCAAATGCCGGCGGACGGACCCGCGCGCGCCTCACTCCGCGCACACGGGGGCATCATTGTGACCGCCTCAATACGGGAAGCGATGGATTTCGCGAACGCCGCGGCGCCCGAGCACCTGGTCGTGGACGATGAGCGGCTGGCGAAGCAGGTGAGACGCGCGGGATCCGTGTTCGTCGGACCATGGTCCGCGCAGGTCGCCGGAGACTACGCGATCGGATCGAATCACGTCCTGCCGACCGCTGGTGCCGCGCGCGTGCGGGGCGGACTGTCCGCCGCCGACTTCGTGCGGCAGATCACGGTCCAGCGCCTGACAGAGCAAGGCTTACGGACCATGGGCGGCACTGTGATGGCGCTGGCACACGCCGAAGGCCTGCGCGCGCACGCGCGGTCGATCGCAGTCCGAATCGCGGACAAACCCAGTGCGGCGCGAGCCTTTCATCCCTCGGCGAAGCTCGGGAAGACCCTGAGCGTGTCGAAGGGTCAGGCTCGCGGGCGAACCCAAAGGGTTCGCCCCGCTCGATAGGGAGACGGAGTCCATACATCATGCTGATTCAGGGCTACCCGGATCCAGGAGAGGGGCTGCGCCTCCATCTCAATGAGAACACCGGTGGATGCTCGCCGCGTGTCATCGAGGCGATTCGCCGGCTCACGCCGACCGATATCTCGACGTATCCGTCGTACACGGGCCTGGTGCTCGCGTGCGCGAAGTACTTCGACGTCGATCCGGAGTGGGTGCTGCTCACCAACGGCCTCGATGAAGGGATCCTGATGGCCGCGATAGGCCACATCTCGCGCGCCCGTATTCACGACGCCGAGACGATCGTGCCGACGCCTGCCTTCGATCCGTATCCGAATTCGACTGCCGCTGCCGGTGCGACGTGCGTACGCGTCCCGCCGAACGCTGACTTGAGCTTTCCGACCGACGGCGTGCTGAGGGCGATTACGCAGCGGACGCGGATGATCTTCCTCAACACGCCGAACAATCCGACGGGACAGCTCATTTCGATCGACGATCTGGCCAAGATCAGCAAGGCGGCGCCACAGGCGATCGTCCTGATAGACGAGGCCTACATCGAGTTCGGCGGCACCAGCTTTCTCCCGCAGCTGGCGCGTCACCCGAACGTCCTGGTCGGACGCACGTTCTCGAAGGCGTACGGCCTTGCCGGCATGCGGGTCGGGATCGTGATAGGTCAGCCGCCGGCGCTCGAACCCGTACGCGGTGTCACATTGCCGTTCAACATCAACGCGATCGCACTGACCGCGGTGAAAGCGGCGCTCGAGGACACCGAGTTCCTGCCGCGCTATGCCGCACAGGTGCACGAATCACGCGAGCGCATCTATGCCGCGTGCCGCGTCCTCGGCCTGCAGTACTGGGAGAGCGCCGCGAACTACGTTCTCGTGCGGGTTGGTGATACGGCGCCGTTCATCGACGCGCTGGGCGCCAGGAAGATTCACGTGCGCGACCGGTCGAAGGATCCGGCCACGCCGGGATGCATTCGCGTGACTGCCGGGATGCTCGAACACACCAACCGGGCGATCGAGGCGCTCGAATCGGTCGTCGCCGGGAGGCACACGAGATGAAGAGAGCCGCAGCGTTCGATCGCCGCACTACCGAGACGCAGATCAAGGGGCGACTCGTGATTGACGGGCAGGGACGGTATGACATCAGTACCGGCATCCGCTTCTTCGATCACATGCTCGAGCTCTTCACGCGTCATGGCGGTTTCGATCTCACGCTCAAGGCGAGGGGCGACCTTGACGTCGATCAGCATCACACCGTCGAGGACGTGGGCATCACCCTCGGCGAAACAGTGCTGAAGGCGCTCGGCGATCGAAAGGGGATCAACCGCGCGGGCTATTTCGTGATGCCGATGGACGAGACGCTGGCGGTCGCCGCCATCGACCTGAGCGGGAGACCGCACGCCGTGGTGGACCTCAAGGTCAAGGTGCGCACGGTCGGCGATCTCCAGACGGAGCTCGTCCACGACTTTTTTGAAGGGTTCGCGTCTGGCGCGCGGGCCAACGTGCACCTCAAGGTGCTCTACGGGCGGTCGAGCCATCACCACATCGAGGCGGTGTTCAAGGCATTCGCCCGCGCACTGCGCGTCGCCTGCGCGCGCGACGCGCGGCTCGCGAAGATGCTGCCGAGCACAAAGGGGCTGCTGTGATTGCGCTGATTGACTACGGCGCCGGCAACCTCACGTCGGTACGCAAGGCGCTCACGTCGCTTGGAGCCGAGTTCGCGACTCCTGCGTCACCGTCGGAGTGCGCCCGCTTCTCGGCGCTGATCGTACCCGGAGTCGGGAACTTCGCGGCCACCGGCGCTCTCGTCGGGCCGTGGCGCGATGCCATCCGAGCCGCCGTACGCTCGGGCACGCCGCTGTTCGGGATATGCCTCGGCATGCAGTGGTTATTCGAGGGAAGCGACGAGGCGCCAGAGGTTCCGGGACTTGGCGTGCTGCCCGGACGCGTCGTCCGACTCAAGGGCAATGCTGAAGAGCGCTTGAAGATTCCACATGTGGGGTGGAATGCATTGCAGGCCCCTCGCGGACCCGCAGGGTCCGCGCCGCAAGAGAAAGGATCCGCGCCGCAAGAGAAAGGGCCCGCGCCGCACGAAGCGGGGTTACACGGCCGCATCCTCGCGGGACTCGCACCAGGCGCCCATGTGTACTTCACTCACTCGTACGCTGCGCCAGTCACCGTGGATTGCATGGCAGAGACGAGGCACGCGGACACGTTCTCGGCGGTCGTCGAGCGCAGCAACGTGTTCGGCGTGCAGTTCCACCCGGAGAAATCGAGCGACACGGGGCTGCAGATCATCCGCAATTTCCTCGAGGTGACCCGCGGGTGCTGACCAAGCGCATCATCGCCTGCATGGACGTGCGTGACGGGCAGGTGGTCAAGGGCGTCCAGTTCCAGCAGTTGCGTCACGCCGGCGATCCAGGCGAGCTCGCCGAACGATACAACGTTGAGGGGATTGATGAGGTCGTCGTTCTCGACATCACCGCGACGCTCGAGAGCCGCCAGGCGCTCGCGCGAACCATCAACGCCGTCGCGCGGCAGATCTTTCTTCCGCTCACCGTTGGCGGTGGTATCCGTTCCGAAGAGGACGCCGCCGCGGCGGTCGATGCAGGAGCGGACAAGGTCAGCCTCAACACCGCGGCGCTCAGGAATCCGGACTTGATCACAACGCTCGCACGCCGTTACGGCAGCCAGGCTGTTATCGTCGCCATCGATGCCAAACGTCGCGGCGACGGTTTCGCAGTCTACGTGCGAAGCGGAACATCGGACGCTGCGCGCGACGCGGTCGAGTGGGCGCGCGAGGCCGAATCGCGAGGTGCCGGTGAGATTCTGCTGACATCGATGGATCGTGACGGCACCCGTTCAGGGTTCGACTGCGAGATGACCGCCGCGGTCGCCAACGCGGTCAATATCCCGGTCATCGCCTCTGGCGGCGCAGGCGGCCTCGATCATTTCGCCGACGTCTTCACGCGCGGCCACGCCGACGCCGCGCTTGCCGCGTCGATCTTTCATTATGCGGATACGAGCGTGAGCGAGCTGAAGCGATACCTTCGAGAAAAGAACATCCCCGTGAGGTTGTAGGGCGGGCCTCTACGGCCCGCCTGGCGCGGCGTAAAGCCGTGCCCTACACATGACATGCTGATTCCCTCCATTGATCTCCAAGGCGGCCACATCGTCCAGCTGGTGCAGGGCGAGAGGCTGGCCATCGAAGCCAGCGACCCCGAGCCGTGGATCGCGCGCTTCTCGCGCTTTCCGCGTGTGCAGTTGATCGATCTGGACGCCGCGAAGGGACACGGTGACAACGCCGGGATGATTGCGGCGATCTGCGGCCGGCTTCCCTGCCGCGTCGGCGGCGGGATCAGGAGCATCGAGCGCGCGCAGGCTGTCCTCGACGCCGGCGCACACGCAGTCATTGCCAGCTCCGCGCTGTTCCGCGACGGTGCCGTCGATGTCACCTTCGCCCGTGCGCTTGCTGACGCGGTGGGCGCCGACCGGGTCATCGCCGCCGTCGACAGCCGCGGTGGCCACGTGGCGATTCACGGATGGCGAACCATCCTGTCGATCACCGCGGTCGAAGCCGTTCATGCGCTCGAACCGTTCTGCGGCGAGTTTCTCTATACCCACGTCGACAAGGAAGGGCTCATGCAGGGCACCGACATCGACGCCATCCTGGCCGTCCGCGGCGCAACCGCCCGCCGGGTGACGGCCGCCGGCGGCATCACCACGTGGGACGAAATCGATCGCCTCGACGCGGAGCGGGTCGACGCGGTCGTCGGCATGGCCGTGTACACGGGACAGCTGCCGCTCGAGCGCCCGCGACAGCCACGGTAACTCCCAACTCCCAACTCCCAGGATGCCCAGCGGCGCGCCCTGGGAGTTGGGCGTTGGATGGTTGGGAGTTGGGGCCAAAGACGCGTTCTGTGTTACGTTAATCACCGTAATCATTACGTAGATCAACGTAACGACATGGATAACCCCTTTGTTTACGGCGAAGTCGTCCCCGGCGAGTCGTTCGTCGACCGCGAGGCCGAGCTCGACCGCCTTGTCGCCGACCTCGGCTCGTCGCAAAAGGTCTTTCTGATTTCGCCGCGGCGGTACGGCAAATCCTCCCTGGTGCGGAAGACACTCGAGGCGCTCCGGCGGCGCGGCGCCCTCACCATTGACGTCACCGTCAGCAGCTACAGCTCCTATCTGGCGTTCCTCGAGGGGTACGCGCGGGCGATCGCGTCGGTCGAATCCAAATGGGATCGCGCGCGTACCTGGCTGACCGGGGCCATCGCGTCGACGCGACCGGAAATCCGCTTCGAGCCGAAGGAAACCGGCCTCGGCAGGTTCTCCGTCGCGTTTCCAGGCGTGACGACATCCCGAGACGTCAACCGGCTCGCCAACGAGGTGTTCGCGCTGCCCGGCAGGCTCGCCGCCGATCGAAAGCGTGCCGTCGTCGTCGCCCTCGACGAGTTCCAGGCTATTGAAGGCTTCAACGGAGGCAGCGTCGAGCATGCGCTGCGCGCCGCGGCGCAGCATCAGCGGCAGGTCGGGTATGTGTTCGCAGGTTCAGAACCGAGCCTGATGGACAAGATGATCGGTCCGCGCCGTCCGTTTTACAAGGCAGGACCGGTGATGCGGCTGCAGAAGATTCCGGAGCCGATGTTTGCCGACTTCATCGAGGCGCGTTTCACGAAGAGCGGCATCCGGCCCGAGCCCGGCCTCGGGGCCGCGATCGTCGATCTTGCGGGCAACCTGCCGTACGACGTGCAGCGCCTCGCGCATGAAACGTGGGACGATCTCCGCGCGGCAGGGGGACGACGGGCGACGCTCGAGAATCTGCACACGACACTTGCGCGACTGCTGGCGGAGCAGGACATGTTGTTCGAGGCCGTATGGCAGCGGTTGACGCTGCCGCAACGCGCGACGCTCCGCGCGGTCGTTTTCCAGAGCGGGCGCGAGCTCCATTCGGCTGACGCGCGCACGCGCCATCGGCTGAGCGGGCCGTCGAGCATCCAGGCGTCTCTTGCGGCGCTCGTCAAGCAGGACGTGCTGCTCAAGGAAGGCTCGCGTTATGTCGTCGTGGATTCACTGTTGCGCGAATGGGTCGCCCGCCGAACGTTCTAGAATTCACATTCAGCACTCGCGATTCGCCACTCAGCATTTCGCATGTCTTTACTTTCCCGCATCGGTCTCAGTCGTCCCGAGCTCCGGGCCTGGGCGATGTACGACTGGGCCAACTCCGGGTTCCAGTCGACCGTGATCACCGCGGTGTTCCCGCCGTTCTTCAGCGCGGTGGCCGCGGCCGGCATGGCCGCGCCGCTCGCGACCGCGCGTTTCGCGTGGGCCACCACGATTGCCGTGGCCATCACCGCGGTGCTTGGTCCGATTCTCGGCGCGATCGCCGACTATCGCGCGATCAAGAAGAAGATGCTGGCAGTGTTCGTCGGCATCGGCGTCACCACGACGATGCTGATGGCGACCATTGGGATGGGCGAGTGGCAATATGCGGCGCTGCTCTTCATGATCGCCAACATCGCGATCGCGTCGAGCTTCGTCTTCTACGATTCGCTGCTTCCGCACATCGCCGCGCCGGAGGAAATGGATCGCGTGTCGACAGCCGGCTACGCCATCGGCTATCTCGGCGGCGGCATTCTCCTCGTCATCAACCTGCTCTGGATTCTCAACCCGACCGTGTTCGGCCTGTCTGATTCGGTTGCGGGCATCAAGCTGTCCTTTGTCAGCGTCGGCATCTGGTGGCTCGTGTTTTCGATCCCGCTCTTCCGCCGCGTGCCGGAACCGCCGCGTGCGCTCGAGGCCGACGAGACGTCGGATGAGAATCCGATTCGCGCCGCCTTCGTGCGGGTTTGGGAAACCTTCCACGAGCTGCGCGGCTACCGCCAGGCGTTCCTGATGCTCGTCGCGTTCCTGCTCTACAACGACGGCATCCAGACCATCATCCGGATGGCCGCGATTTACGGTGCCGAGATTGGCATCGATCGGAACGCGCAGATCGAGGCGTTCGTCCTCGTCCAGTTCGTTGGCATCCCGTTTTCGTTCCTGTTTGGCGCGCTCGCCGGACGGATTGGCGCCAAGACGGGTATCTTCATCGCGCTCGCCGTCTACACAGGCATCAGCGTGCTCGCGTTCTTCATGACGAGCGCATGGCAGTTCTTCGCGCTCGCCTTTCTCGTGGGCACGGTGCAGGGTGGAAGCCAGGCGCTCAGCAGGTCTCTGTTCGCGCGAATGATCCCGAAGCACAAGTCGTCGGAGTATTTCGGATTCTTCTCGGTGTTCGAGAAGTTCGCCGGCATTGCGGGTCCGGCGCTGTTCGCCGCATCGGTCAGCCTGTTCGGCTCGAGCCGGGCGGCCGTACTCTCCGTCGTCATCTTCTTTGTTTGCGGCGGCCTGGTGCTCACGCGCGTGAACGTGGCCGAGGGCGAAGCGCGTGCGCGTGCGGCAGCATGAAGACCGTCATCGCGGGCGGCACCGGATTTCTGGGATCGGGGCTGGCGACATCGTTTCGAGCGGACGGCCATCAGGTCGTTCTGCTGACGCGGCGCCCGCGCAAGCCCGGCGACGTGGCCTGGGATCCGCTTTCACCGGCGGGCGACTGGACGTCGACCATCGACGGCGCGGATGCGGTCATCAATCTTGCGGGCGAGTCGCTCGACGCCGGGCGCTGGACCGCCGCGCGCAAAGCGGCCATTCTCGAAAGCCGCGTCGCGGCGACGCGCGCGATCGTCGCCGCGATGGCCAAGGCGCGCCGCCCTCCGGCGGTGCTCGTCAACGCGTCGGCAATCGGCGTCTACGGGACGCATGGGTCCGCCGCCCTGACCGAACGCTCGCCGCCAGGATCGGATTTCCTCGCATCCGTCTGTGTTGCATGGGAGGCGCAGGCGCTCGAGGCGGCGGGGATGACGCGGGTCGTGCTCCTGCGGACGGGCCTCGTGCTGGATCGCAGCGGCGGAGCACTGCCAAAGCTGGCGCTTCCCTTCCAGCTGTTCGCCGGCGGACGTGCCGGGTCCGGCGAACAGTACTGGTCGTGGATTCACCGGGATGACTGGATACGCATCGTCCGTTGGGCGATCGACACCCCGGACATCACGGGCCCACTGAACCTCACCGCACCGCATCCTGTCACCAACACGAAGTTCGCGCAGACTCTCGGGCGCGTCCTGCATCGACCGGCCCTGGCGCCGGCACCCGCGTTCGCGATGCGGTTGTTGCTTGGCGAGATGGCCGACGCGCTGATTCTCAACGGCCAGCGCGTCCTGCCGGCGAAGGCGACGCTTCACGGATTCGAGTTCCGGTATCCCGACCTCGAGTCCGCGCTGCTCGCCATCTATGGCGGGTCGGACGAGACCCAGGGCGAGTCCAACCAGCCTCCGCGCACTCCGTGAGCTATGGCGGTCCGCCGGAGCCTTGGCGAAGGCGGAAGAGACGCGCCCTCCGCCTCGCGGTTACACGCCTGGCGTCGGAGTGCCGACCAGGTACCTATCGCCTGTCGGCGCGGGAACGCCTCCGGCCGGCTCGAGCGTCACGGCGACCGCCACTGGCGGGCCGATGTCCTGGGGCGTCATGTAGTACGCGGTGCCGCCACCCGAAACGTCCGGCACGAGGAGACCGGCGCTGACAGGCGCCTGCTCAGTGACGACCCAGACCTGGTACACCTTCCCGGCAGGGAGCGGCGGAAGGTTGGCCGCGCTGAAGACCAATCCACGGGTGCGGCTCCACAGCGCGCGGGCGCGGGCGTCGGGGGCAACTATCTGACCTTGGAGGTCGATGCGAGCGAGATCGGGCGCGGCCAGCACTGAGGTCGCCGACTGCGCCTGGACGAGTTGTGCCTGCAGGTCCACCACCTGCTGATGCACTCGCGCGGCGTAAATCGCCGCGCCCGCGGCCACAGCGACCGCCGCCGCGAGCGGCAGCCACCTAATTCCCCGTTGCGAGGCGAACTCTCTGGATTCGCCCAGGCTCGGGATCACTTGGCCGAGTACGCGCGCGCGCGCTTCGGCACGGGGCGTGACCTGCGGAACTGCGGTAGCCAGGACGCCGATGACCGGACGAAGCGACGCAACCTCCGCCGCGCACTCGCCGCACTCCGCGAGATGCGCTTCGAACTCCCGCCGCTCGCCGGCGTCGAGAATCCCGAGCACGTATCCAGCGGCGTTGGCTTTCAGCTCGTCGTGCAGCGCGCTCATATCCGTGCCTCCGTGAGCGCGTCGCGAAGTTTCAGCAAGCCGAGACGGATGCGTGTCTTGACGGTGCCGAGCGGCTCCTCGAGGCGCTCGGCGATCTCGCGGTGACTCAAGCCGTCATAGTAAGCAAGCTCGATTGCCACGCGCTGGATCAGCGGCAACGCACCGAGTGCCCGCTGGACGATGCGCGTCTGCTCCTCGCTCAGCATCGAGGTCGCGGCATCCGGCATGGCACCGGGCATTTCGTCCATCGCGTGTTGATCATCGGACGCCTGCGCCTCGGGACGCGTCCGTCGCGAGCGCAGCCTGTCAATGGATCGCGAGCGCGCCATCATCAGCAGCCATGCCGCCACTGGACCGCGCGACGCGTCGTACCGGATCGCCTGGCGGAATGCCTGTGCGAATACCTCCTGCAGCACATCTTCGGCCTCCCCTTCATCACCGACGATGCGGAGGATGAGCGAGTAGACCGGGCGCGCATGACGATCGTAGAGGGCTGCCGCAGAGGCCTGATCGCCCGACGCCAGGCGCCGAAGACAGTCCAGGTCTTCCGCCTGCGACTGAGCCGCAGGCTGCATCCGCGCCAATGCTGCGAGGAGCCACATCTATCCGGATCTTTGCTCCACTGAATTCTACGTATGCCGGCTGTGATTGGATGGCGCGGCGCTGATTACCGGGCGTAGCGGTCGAGCGTCCCGCGCCACGCCCCGACCGACTCCGGCGAGCCGGCCTGGCCGTCGAACACGATCTGCTTTGTCGTGAGACGTTTGCCATAGAACCGCTGATTGGCGTCGAGATCCTGCCGGATCGTGCTCCCGTTGATCGTGACACCCGCAAACAAACCACGCGCCCTCGAGTAGCTCAGGATCTGCGCTCGGAGCTGCAGATCGGTCGCCGCCTGCGCGTCGCGGCCGACGGGACCGGCGGCGGCCGATGCGTCCGCGCCGATCTTGAACTGATTGCTGACCAGGTTTTCCAAGCCGCGTTGGTCGTTGATGACCAGGATGATGTCGGTCGCCTGCCCGCCGATCTGGAGGCCGAAGCTCCCGCCGGTCAACGTGAGGAATGCCGGCGACGACCAGCCACTCGGGCCGCGCGCGCTCAGAAGGCCGCGTCCGCGCACTCCGCCGAACACAAATCCCGCCTTCACCGTGTTTGGAAAAATTGCGATTCCCGCAGCCTTGCCCAGAATGGCGTTTGGGATCGCCTTGTCCTCGGCAGACATGATTTCTCCGAACACCGCCGCGCCGTCGCGCAGGCGCTTCGCTTCGTTGTCGTCCTTCTGCGCGCGCGAATTCACAGGGTGGAACGCGACCACGCACACGGCGGCCACGGCGGCCACGATTCGTTTTGTCATGGAAGAGATGATAAGGGAGGTCTACCGTCTGCCGTCTACCGTCTACCGTTTTTTGACCAGGACGGCAGTCGGTAGACCGTACACGGAAGATCAGATGATTGCCGGCGCCCCCGCGCGGAAGTTGCCGCCGAGGATCGCCGTCGAATCGGTGCCGAGCCAACCCTCCAACACCTTCGCGTAGACGGATCGGAAGTCCGTCTCGTACGTCACGTCGCCACCCGCGTTCTCGAGCGTCGGATTGTCAGGCGTCGGATTGAGGTTCGCAGCCGTGCCATAGAGCCCGCCGCGTACGCCGCCGCCGATCGCCATCATGATGGAGCCCGCGCCATGGTCGGTACCCTGACTGCCGTTTTCGGAAATCCGTCGGCCGAACTCGGAGAACTGCACCATGAGCGTGTTGCCGAGCAGTCCCTGACCCTGCAGGTCGTTGTAGAAGGCGAGGATGCCGTCGCCGACCGTCGCCATCAAGTTTGCGTATCCGCCGCCTCCGGCGTTCCCCTGTCCCGAGTGCGTGTCGAAGCCGCCGGTCTGCACCCAGTAGACGCGCGTACCGATGCCCCTGACGATCGACCCTGCCACTGTCTTCAGCGCATTTCCGAAGCCATTGTTCGGATAGGTCACCGCTGACTGATAGTTGACAACAGATGCCACGCGATCCAGCGTCGCAAACGCCTCCATGGAGCTCGAGTTCACGAAAGCAAGGTGTGGGCGATTCCCGGCAAAGGACGCCAGGCGAATCGCCGAGTTGCGCTCGTTGACGGCCTCGGCTCCGCTATTCGGGCTGGCGAAGCTGTACGCACGCGGATCGGTGATTGACGGAACCGACACATTGAGTCCGGTGAGTGCGCGATAGGTTGCTCCTGACGTGTTCCACCCGGCGAGCGGATCCATCGTCCCTGGAATCGAATCGAGATAACGTCCCAGCCAGCCGAGACCCGCCGGATTCGTGGGATCGGCGGTGCCCCAGATGTCGGTGCCCTGGAAATGCGAGCGGCTCGAATTCTGGTATCCGGCACGCTGGACAATCGCGAGACGTCCCTGGTTGAAAATCGTCTGAAGGCCTGTCAGCCGCGGGTGCAACCCAAGCGGCTTGCCTGATGAGTCGCTGCCGATCTGCAACACCTGTCCTGCAGGTACCGCGATGGCGGGACGACGGCTGTAATAGAACGGATCGGTGTACGGGACGAGCGTGCTGAGCGCGTCATTGCCGCCGGCAAGGTAAATGACGACGAGGTTGCGCGAGACCGCGCCTTGCGCGCGCGCGATGTCGACAAGAAATGCCGGCGCGGCGAAACTCAGCGTGAACGCCGCTACGCCGTCTCGAATGAACTCGCGTCGCGAGAATTTGGACATGTGTTCCTCAGACGAACTGATACTCGCCGGAGCCGGCCACGAGCCGCGCAAGACCGGCCGCCTTGGCATTCATTTGCGTCTCGCTTCCTGTCCAGGGGCTGCCGGTGGTCAGGTAGGTGAGCATCTCGTTCATCTCCGCCGTGGTGTAGGGCGCCGGCGTCAGCCGCTGCAGCATCCCATTCAGCACACGATCGGGCTGTGCGCGTTCGGTCGCGCTGAACGAGCGCGCGAGATTGAACCTCTGGTTCGCCGCCACCGCCGCCGCGAAATTCATGCGCGCCAGCATCGCGCCAGTGCCGAACCAGGCGCGTCCCAGCTGCCAACCCGCGACGTTCGGTGGTTCGAACAGCGTCTGGCCCATGTTCGTGAGCGGCACCCGAGCCGTGTCTACGGAGAAACCGGCCCACCCGATCTCCTTCATCGTCCGCACGACGAACTCCACCGGCCATGAGTACCGCGCGTTATGGTTGCCGGGATTCGTGAACCACGGTGAGCGCAGAATGTAGCGAAGGACCGGACGCATGTCCGTGTCGTTCTGGATATAGACGTTCGTGAGTCCTTCGACAAATCCCGGGTCCGGCACGTCCAGATCGCTGACGAAGTAGTTCCACAACTTGCGCCCCAGGCGGCGGCCCGTCTCGGGGTGATTGGCCAGCGTTGTCAAGAAATCGATCCCGTCCTGCATGCCCGACGCCGCAGCGCGGGTGGGGATCGTGCGGGACCCATTGATCGGGAACGTGAAGGTCTTGTCCGCTATGTCGTGCTGGGCTGCGTTGTAGATGAATTCGTAGTACCCGGCTGGATCGTTGCCGTTCGCGCCCGGGACGTTGCGGAGGTTCCAGCCGGAGAACACGCGCGCCGCCGCGTAGACGTCGCTTTCCGTGTAGTGGCCAAGGCCCCACGTGTAAAGCTCCATCACCTCACGTCCGAAATTCTCCTGCGGCTTCGCTTTCGTGTTTGTGCGCCCGTCAAGGAAGAAGAGCATTGCCGGATCCTTGGCGACTTCGATCAGCAGATCGCGGAACTTGCCGAGCGCCCGTTCTCGGAGCAGCTCGTAATGGCCCTGCGGACCGGGAAGCTCGCCGCCTTTGGTCGTCATCATCTTCGTGCCGAGAACGCCGCCCACCACACCCGCGACCTTGCTATAGCCGACGCCGAAGTGGTTGTGCCAGAAGAGCGCCATCTTCTCCTGGAGCGGGCGCCTCGTGTGGACCATGCGGAACAGCCATCGCTGCCGCGCGTCTTCGATGTTCGTATTGGGAGAGAACTGCCCGCGCGTCGTGATTGAGACTGATTCCGGCAGCCCGATTTTGGTGTCAACGTCGTCCGGCTGCTTGTCGAAATCGACGAAGTAGTCGACCGCCGAGGCATACGACATTCCCGCCACGGCCTGCAGATCGGCCGCGCTCGCGCCGAACCCCGCGCGACGAAAGAGGTGGTCTAAATTGGCATCGCCTGATCGCATGTCCAGCTCCCCGGAAAGGCCTGCAGCTTAACCTTCTCCGCCCCAGTATCGCTAGTAGCGGACGAAGTTTTTGGTCATCGCGATTACAGTTCTGCACGCTGCCGCAGGGCGCGGTCTGGTGCTTTTCTGCCTGAATCAATTGGTGGCGTCCGGGACTCTGCCAACCCCCTGCCATCCCCCGCACGCGCAGGGTGCCAGGGACCGCCGCCGATCCAAGCTCGCACACATGCTCTGACTGAAAAACGGGGCCCGGCGTTGTCTCCCGTTTCCTTTTTCTAGGGGACTAGCGACTTTCTAGCGGGGAGTCTGGCGACTCATCCCCAAAGGCTCCTCACCCGCTGGCGCGCCGTTCTTTGCCGAGGCTGCGTGGGCCTAAATCGATGACGGTCCTGCGAGATAGTGACGCCAAAGTTGAACGAACCTAACGAAAGAGTCCTGTGCTACGTTGGGCGCGTCGCCCGCTTAGTTTTCGAGTGGGTCGCACGTCGGCGACACCGAGGCAAAGCATGAAAGCTGGACGCCCCACTACACCATCGACAAGCAATGAGCGCCAAACGCAAAACGCCTAGACCCCGCCTCGTGCCGAAGAAGAGGGACACCGCCCGCGGGACACCCAGCCGCGTCGACAGCGGCCTCGCGCCTCAGATGCAGGCGGTGAATACCTATCTCGCCGTCGCCAATGTCAATGCGTCGATCGAGTTCCTCGAGAGAGCCTTTGGCTTTTCCCGGGGCGTGGTGCTGGCAGGGACGGACGGCCAGCCGCGCTACGCAGAGATGCGCCACGGCGACTCGGTCGTGATGTTGATTCCGAAGGGCGACGCCACGGCTGCCACCGGCGGCGCGCCGGGGTTGTACACCTATGTGGGCGATGTGGACAAGGCGCTGACGAAGGCACGCGCGGCTGGCGCGGGGGTGTCGGAGGCGGAAGATCGTCCGTGGGGCGATCGCGTGGCGACGGTGACCGACCCGGACGGCTACCGGTGGGTGCTCGCCACGTTCAAGAAACTGGTCCCCTTTACTTAACTACCCGGCACTAACCGACGACTGACTGATAAGACGCCTCGTACATCGGGACAATCTTCTCGGCGCAGAAGTCTTCGCGGACGCGCGCGCAGGCGGCCTGTGCGATCGCGCGGTGTTTTGCCGGGTCGCTGAGCATCATCACGCCGCTCTCCGCCATCTCGTCGAGCGCATCGGGAGGGTGGAGGAACCCGGTCACGCCGTGATCGATCACTTCCGGAAGCCCACCAACCCGCGACGCGACCACGGGCACTTCGCAAGCCATCGCCTCGAGCGCGGCAAGGCCAAAGCTCTCCTGGGCTGACGGCAGCAGGAACAGATCCGCGATCGACAGGAGCGGCACGACTTCTTCCTGGGCGCCCAGCGAGTGCACCAGCTGCGAGATTCCAAACTCGCGCGCCAGCCTGTACGCGGCGCTCAGCTCTGGCCCGTCGCCGACGAGGAGCAGTCTCGCCGGCACCTTGTTACGGATGCGGTCGAAGATCCCCATCACCGCGTCGATGCGCTTCACGGGACGGAAGTTCGAGACGTGAATCACGAGCTTCGCGTCGGGATCGTCGGCGGTGAACCGGCGACGCAGGTCGCCGACGTTTTGACGCCGATGAATCCCGCAATCGAGGAAATTCGGAATGACCACGATGTCGCGCCTGACGCCGAGCTGCTCGTAGGTCGACGCCCGCAGGCTTTTCGAGACGGCGGTGACCAGATCGGATTGATCGATCGAGAACGCCACAATCTCCGAATACGACGGATCGCTGCCGACCAGCGTGATGTCGGTTCCATGGAGCGTCGTCACCACGCGCGGCGCCCCCCTGCCGTGAGCGCCGAGGACCTGTCGCGACAGGAATCCCGCCGTTGCGTGCGGTATCGCGTAGTGCGCGTGGATGACGTCGAGCCTGAACTCGCGCGCCACCTGGACGATCTTGTTCGAGAGCGACAGCAGGTATTGCGGCTCGCGAAAGAGCGGATAGGTGGGCGTCAGCACCTGGTGGAACGACAAGCCGGCCTGGAACTCGCCAAGACGAAACGGTGTTTCCGTGCTGATGAAGTGGACCTGGTGACCGCGCTTGGCCAGCGCCTTCCCCAGCTCCGTCGCGACGATGCCGCTGCCGCCAACCGACGCGTAACAGATGATGCCGATGTTCACGCGCGGTCCTTGTCGCAACCGGAGTCGAGCGACCAGTTGCGCAGCAGGTGCGGCCGAAGGAGCGGTTCGCGGACAATGAGCCCCTCCGCGAAGTCGACGCCTGCAAGCGCGCCGAATTGCGCGTCGCGGCTTTCGATCAGCTTCATGAAGCGCGGCGACGTCAGACGCGTGTGCACCGCATCGGATGCGGGCGGACGGAACTGGCTGGCATGGCAGGCCAGCGCACGGCGTTTCGTATCGTAGTGGTCGGTCACGTCAATCACGAAGGAAGGTGGAGCGGATTCGTTGATGAAGTAGTAAGAGGTCATCTCCGGTTTCCACGGTTCGCCTTCGGCGCCATACCGGCGGAGACCGCTGTTGAAAATCGCATCGGTGAGCACGTTGCTGGCGGCGATGTGATCCGGATGCCGGTCCGACCAGTACGGGAGCGCGACCGCCCGCGGCCGCGCGCGACGGACGAGTTCCGTGGCGCGGCGCACGTGATCGTCGTTCGAACCGATCCCGCGGTCCGGCCATCGAAGGTTGACCCGCCACGCGGCGCCGAGCACCTCGCGCGCCGCCTCCGCTTCGGCCAGACGCTCGTCGACCGTGCCGTTGCTCCCCATCTCTCCCGCCGTCAGATCGCAAAGGCCAACGCGAAGCCCCATCGCCGCGTGTTTCGCGATGCTGCCGCCCAGACCAATTTCGAGATCATCAGGATGCGGTCCGAAGACGAGCAGATCAACGGGTTCCATCACAGCTCACCCACGAAGATACCTTGGGAGTTGGGAGTTGGGGCTGGGAAGTTGCCGAACGCCTACCGCGTGAATCCCCAGACGGCATCCTCTTTCTCGGATGCGTCCTGAAGCGCGCGGACGAGGATACGGGCGGCGAGGAAGGCGCCCGTCATGGAGTCACCTCCGCTGCCGAGCGCGAAGAGGTGGCGCGGATAGTTGCGGTGCGGACCTATGTACATCAGCCCATCGGCGGTCTCGCCCGAGATGAGCTCCCAGCCGTACTCCGGCATCAGCCCCGAGATTATCGGGAACATCGTCAGCAACTCGTACATCAACTGACCAGTTCGCTGGACGAGGACCGCCGCGCGCTTCCTCTCGGACGTCTCGTCCTGCTCCGCGCCGCCAACCAGAAGGCGATCGTCGGACGTCCAGCGGACACGATGGTGCGGCGTCCTTGTGTCGCTGAACGTCGTATCGCGGCTGACAAGCTGCTTCCGGACGGGCGCAGGTATCGGCTCGGTGAGCACGAGATAGCTCTCGCGCCGCTTGAAATGGCGACGAAGCTGCTTGAATTCGAGGCTTGCCGTGCCGGTCGTCACGATGACGGTGCCGGCGCGCACGGTCCCAGCTTCGCCGATGACATCGACGTGACGTCGCGCCACCTTTACCTTCTTCACGCGCGAGCGCTCGAATATCACGGCGCGGCGCGACACCGCGGCAGCAGCAAGTCCGAGACACGCACGGTAGGGGTCCAGAGCAAACGCATCGCGCATGCGGATCGCGCCAGGGGCATCCGGCACGCCGATCTTGCTTAACTGTTTCGGCGACAACCAGCTGACATCGAGCTTCGCCTTCGCACGCGCGTCGTATTCCTGCTTCAGTTTCTTCTCGTCCTCTCGCGCCGCGACGACGAGGGGGGCAAGCGACGCCAGCCCGCACTTGATGTTCAGTCTTCGGAGCAGGGCGGCGCCCTCGAGTGACGCTCGCCGCCATGCTTCGAATGCCGTCCGTGCGACACGAACCCCGTGCCGCTGTTCGACATCACGGAACGCGGGGCCCGGATCCGGCAGCAGCAGCCCGGCGCTGCGCCCGGCGCTCCCGTGCGCGACGCGGTCGGCTTCCAGCACGATCGCCTTGATTCCGGCAACCGCGCACGCGTACGCCGTCGCGCACCCGGTGATACCAGCGCCGATGATCACCACGTCGGCGGTCTGCTCACCGCGAAGGCGGGGATAGTCAGGGCGGCGCGAACTCGGAAACTGCTCGATCCAAGGAGAGATGCCGTAGCGTGTGCGCATGAAATTCAAAATTCAAAATGCAAAAGTCAAACTGTGACTTGCGGACACCTGTGCGGTGAATGCCGCCGCGCGTTTCACTCCGTTATCCGCCACCAGGCTGTGTTTGCAGTTTGCATTTCGCATTTTGCATTACGCAGTTTGTACCACGTGTCGGGCGGCAACTTCGAGGATTGGCGCAAGGCGGCTCGCCTCGCGTGCGGTGCGGGGCTTGTATTTAACCCAGACGCCGCTTGCTCGTCCGGCGCGGCCGGGACTCGGGATTGGGGACTCGGGATTCGAATCCCGGATCCCGAACCCCGAATCCCGGGCAGCGTTTCCCGTGCGCACTTCGTCTCTTGCCACGTGCTCTGGCAGCTTCACGATGAGGCCGTCCTCCATCAAGCAGACAAACAGCTTCCGGCCGGCGTAACCGGCAGGCAGGCCAAACATGCGGCCGATGCGAAGGCCGCGATGATGCTCGATGAATTCCGCGAGGAATGGTTTGAGATCGGCCCGAAACGCAATCGACACAGACGTTCGATTGTAAGTTATTGCTTCTCCTTCTGCAGCAGCTTGCGCTTCCGCTCGGAGCCCCATCGATATCCGCCGAGCCCGCCGCCTTTCTGAACGACCCGGTGGCACGGTATGACGAGGCACACGCGATTGGTCGCACACGCCCTGGCGACGGCACGAGTCGCCGACGGCACGCCAAGATCCTTGGCGACCTGGCTGTACGCGCGCGTCTCGCCGTACGGGATCGACTGCAGGTGACGCCAGACCTTCCATTGGAACGCTGTCGCCTGCACGTCCACGGGCAAATCGAGCTTCGGCGCCCGCCCGTCGAGATGCGCGACCAGCGTGCGCACCCATTTCGAGAAGGCTCCCTGCTCGCGGCGAATCTCTGCCGACGGATACTCGCCGCGCAGATCGCTCTCGAGCAGATCGTCGCGATCGCCAAGCTTCACCGAGCACAGCCCTTTTTCCGTGCCAGCCACGAGCAGGCGGCCGAGGGAGGAGTCGACAATCGTGAAGGCGACTGCCGCGCCCTTTGCGCCGCGCCGGTATTCAGCCGGCGTCATACCGCGCCCTGTCGGTTGCTGCTCGTACACGCGGCTGCTCGAGCCGTAGCCTGCGTCGTAGATCGCGCTGGTCAGGGGCTTCCCTGTCCTGAGATCGTGCCGGAACCGCTGGGCGCGCAGCGCATCCTGATACGCGCGTGGAGAGATCCCGAGGATCCGCGTAAAAATCCGCTGCAGGTAGAACGGGCTGGTGCGCACGTGACCGGCCAGGCGCGACAGCGTGATTGGCTCGTCGGCGTGTGACGCGATGTAGGCCGCGGCCTTCCGCACGCTATCGAGACCGGGCGCAGGCGCAACGCCCGCGCGCGGATGACAGCGGCGGCATTCGCGGAACCCGGCAACCTCCGCCGCATCGGGACCCGAAAAGAACCGGACCGAATCCCGATTCGGCCGCCGGCTCGGACAGCTCGGCCGGCAGTAGATGCCGGTCGAGCGCACGGCGTATACGAAGTGGCCATCGCTCCGCGCGTCGCGCGCCAGCACGGCATCCCAGAGCCGTTCGGCTGATTGTGTTCCCGTCATCCCGTCGTTCCCGACCTCTGATTGCGTCCCCGTCGTCCCGTAGCGTCCGGCTTCAGCCGGACTCAGGGACTGTGTCCGGGGGTGTCCGGCTTCAGCCGCACTCGCGATGTGTGTCGTCATGCAGCAACGATATGCGGCCACGTATGGGCCAATCTATCCGCGGCTTGCGGTCGTTATAACATGCCAGCCAGGGTGCGTCGCCTCCTCAAAGCGGTCCTCCTCATACTGATCGTTATCCTTGTCGCCGGGATCGCGGCGGCGGCGTGGGTGCGCGTCGAGCTGCGCGCAAGTCTCCCGGAGCTGAACGGGAGCCAGCAGCTACGCGGCTTGTCCTCGGCGGTCGAGATCAAGCGTGATCGACTGGGCATGCCGTCAATTCGCGGCGCCACGCGCGAGGATGTCGCTCGCGCGCTTGGTTTTCTTCACGCGCAGGATCGCTTTTTCCAGATGGACCTCTCGAGGCGGCGGGCCGCCGGAGATCTCTCGGCGCTCGTCGGCGCCCGCGCCCTCGCGCTCGATCGCGAGACTCGAGTTCACCGATTCCGCGCAGAGGCGCATCGCGCCCTCGATCTGATGGACCCGAGCGAGCGTCGCGTTCTCGAGGCCTACACGGCGGGTGTGAACAGCGGTCTCTCCACGCTTGGCGCACGCCCGTTCGAATACATGGTGCTACGTCAACAACCGCAGCCATGGGGTCCCGAGGACTCGTTCCTCGTCGTTCTATCGATGTTCATCACCCTGCAGGACACCGATGGATCTTACGAATCGACACTCGGCACGATGCACGACGTGCTGCCGGAGGCGATGTTCGAGTTTCTGGCGCCACGCGGGACCGAATGGGATACGCCCGTCATCGGCGACGCGTTCAGCACGCCCCCGATTCCGGGACCGGACGTGTACAACCTTCGCGCACGACGCACGGGCAAAACGTCATTTCCACTGCCCGAACGCCCACCGCGGGTCCAACTCCCAATTCCCAAGTCCCAACTTCCAAGCTCGATTGTGGCGAAGCTTGGAGATTGGGATTTGGATCTTGGGATTTGGGATTTGGGATCTTCCGAGCGCGAAGCGCTCGGCAGCAACAACTGGGCTGTCGCTGGCGCGTTGACACCGGATGGACACGCGTTGGTCGCCAATGACATGCACCTGTCGATCCGCGTGCCAAACACGTGGTACCGCGCCTCGATGGAATGGCTGGACCCCAAAAACGCGTCCGAGCCGCATCGTTTGATCGGAACGACCTTACCTGGCGTACCGACGCTCGTCACCGGCAGCAACACTCACATCGCATGGGGATTCACCAACACGTGGGCCGACTGGGGCGACCTCGTCGTCCTCGACACCGATCCCGCAAATCCGAACCGCTATCGGACGCCGGATGGCTGGCGCGACATCCAGCGCTTCGACGAAACGATCTCGATTGCGGGCGAGCCCGATCAACACGTCACGGTCGCGTGGACGGTATGGGGACCGGTGCTGGGACCCGATCATCTCGGCCGCCTGCGCGCGTACTCGTGGGTGGCACATTCGGCGGAACACCTCGCTAGGTCACTGCTCCCGCTCGAAACGGCGCGAACCATCGAGGAAGCGTTCGACAGGGCTAATGGCCTTGGCACGCCGGGCCAGAACCTGGTGGTCGCCGACCGGAGCGAGCGCATCGGCTGGTCGGTGTACGGGGCGATCCCCCGGCGCGCCGGAATCGATGGCCTGCTTCCCTCCTCATGGGCTGACGGCTCCCGCGGCTGGCACGGATGGCTCGATCGATCCGAGTACCCGCGCATCATCGATCCGCCGGGCGGGCGCCTCTGGACGGCGAACGCACGCGTGGTCGGCGGCGAGATGCTCGCGAAGCTTGGCGACGGCAGCTACGAAGTTGGCGCTCGCGCCAGGCAGATCCGCGAGCGGCTCATGGCGCGTGAGCGCTTTTCGCCACGGGACATGCTGGCGATCCAGCTGGACACACGTTCGGAATTTCTCGATCGGTGGCGGCAACTGCTGCTCGACGCCCTGACCCCGGCCGCGACCGAAGGCCATCCCGATCGCGCGGAGCTCCGGCGCATCCTCGATAGCGGATGGACCGGCCACGCGTCGCCTGATTCAGCCGCATACGGCTTCACGCACGTTTTCAGGGATCTGCTGTCGGAGCGGGTCATCGCGTTCGAGCTGTCGGAGTGCTATGAAGCCGATACGGCCTTCGACTATGCGACGGTCAGGCGCCGCGAGGGACCGATCTGGAAGCTCGTGACGGAGAAACCTCTGCATCTCCTCGATCCGCAGTACGCGACCTGGGAGCAGATGATTCTCGCGACGATCGACGAGGTCGTCGCGGAGGTGAAGCGGGAGCGACCAGGTGATCTTCGTGACCGCACGTGGTCCGAGTTCAACGTCACCGCGTTCCGGCATCCGTTATCTGCGGGACTGCCGTTTGTCGCACGGTGGCTGGACATGCCGAGACGCCTTCTGCCAGGGGATCTCTACACGGTGCGAGTCCATTCAGGCTCGCTCGGCGCCTCCGCTCGCATGGTCGTGTCGCCGGGCCATGAGGCCGACGGCATCATGCACATGCCGACCGGCCAGAGCGGGCATCCGCTGTCGCCGTTCTACTCGAACTCGCACGAGGCGTGGGTGAACGGCGACGCGACGCCGTTTCTCCCTGGGCCTCCAGAGCACTCGCTGACGCTCGTGCCGTAGGGATCCGGGATCCGGGATCGGGGATCCGGGACCGAGTTCGATGTTCGGGTTCAAAAGCGGAACCTCAATGCGAGCGCCGGTGAGCGAAGGTTCGCCTTGTAGATCGTCTTGTTGTGGCTGATCGACAAGCGATGTGAAATGTTAACCACCGGCACAGTCCGGGCAGGCAATTCCAACCACGGCCAAAACGCCGAGGACTACTAAGATCCTTTTCAGTCTCCGTTTCGGACGCTGCGCTGCGTGCGACACCGTCGCAGGGTGAATGGTTCGGACAGTCACCCGCGGCAGATCGCCAGACACGATCACCGAAGCCGGACCCACCTCGCAGGAGCCAGGGCCACGGTTGATTTGCGCGAGCGCTGGCGCAGCGAGACCAAGAACCAGGACAGCCGCGAGAAGACTCCGCATACCTGCCTCCAATCTGCCGCTTTCCTTGTATTTGCCGTCGAGGGCGAGGGCCGCGGACCCTGATCCGGGATCCGAAATCAATGCCGACCGCGCTGCCACCCCAGGCCGACCGAGAAAACAAGAGATGGCGCGTACCGACTAGTGGTGACGACTCCCGACCTCGAATAGCTGTTCGAGATCACTTTGTAGAATGGGAGGGCGGCGTCGACCTGAGCAAACAGCCGCACGGTGGTCGCTCGCGCAATTTCGTACCCGGCGGTCAGGTCACCCTCGAGGCCCCTGCCGTCCCCGTACCGCCCGTTCAGGCCTCCGGAGTTGATGTTGGTCCAACCCCAGCCCACTCCTCCGCCGAAATACTTGGTGGAATTACCCGAGGGATTTGTGAAATGCAACACCTCGAGCTTTAACAGAGATCCAGCGGAAGCACCGGACGAGTTGTAACCGCTCGACGAGCTGATTTGAGAATTGAGAAACGACACGTCGATGCCGAATGAATCGAGTTCGGCGCGATATCCAAGTCCCACAGCGGGTGCGCCGTACGTCCGATCAGAGAAAATACCGCTATATCCCACACGTGCGTACCCGAACCTGTCCGATCCGACTCGCCGCGCTGATGTTTGAGAAGCGGTGACATTTGTTCGATCCACGACACCCATCCCAGTCATGGGGCGGCCCGTGACGATCGATCGAACCATCTGGCTGTAGAGCGCAGGCAGATCGTCCAGGCCGAGAGCGGTGCCCTCGCGATTGCCGTTCGACCCCGACAGCGTGACCGTGATCGTGTTGCCAAGCATCACGTGGGACAGGGTGTAGCGCGTCGAACAGTCCCCCTGCACGACTGGCTCGCCGGCCAGCTCGAACTGTCTCGTCACGAGGAGGATCGCTGCTGCGCGATCCTGCGGCGACAACGTATCGCGCGCTTCATCGATGTTGATGCAGACATTTGCCTGAGCCGCGTCAGCGGCCGCGGCGAGGCCCATGATCAGTGCGAGACAGCAACCTGTAAGCCGTATGACTTTACGCATCTGAAATCTCCTTCCTCTTTC
>Ga0105340_1000138_pt1 | contig 35439 bp, 27 predicted proteins | sample EasRivMeERMLT700_FD_89676 | JGI IMG/M metagenome (GOLD analysis project Ga0105340, IMG submission 89676) | Soil microbial communities from meander-bound floodplain in the East River, Colorado, USA - East River MetaG ERMLT700 | ecosystem: Environmental > Terrestrial > Soil > Floodplain | place...
CGCGCGCAATTCCAGTCCGGATGACATAGGCCGCTTACCGCCAATAAAGATCACGACAAGGGCCATCATCCGGAAGACGGGTGATGGCCCTTTCCATTTTGGAGGGCTATCGTGAGTGCTGACCTCGCGCCTTTGGGGCCAGGGCGATTTGGTACCGGCACTACTACTGGCGTGGAACGTGTCTCCACTCTCTTCCAAGGCAATGCGTTCAGGAAGGCGAGCGACAGATCATGAGGGATGCGAGCGAAACCTTCGCGGCCGACGAATCACCGCAAGTGGTGGCAAAGGCAATCGAACGACGACGCCGCGCGGTCGAAGCGCCATGGCATGCCTTTGACGCAGTAGTCGTCATCGGCGCTGGCGCGCCGATTCCGATTCCGGGGCGAGCCGACCGGGTCTATCCGTTCTTTGCTCACAGTGAGTACTTCTACCTGACCGACCGGCAGCGCGCGGGTGCCGTCCTCGCCTACGACCCACAGGAGGGCTGGACTGAGTTCGTTCCAGTTGCCGGGGCTGATGAGCGGCTGTGGAGCGGTGGCACCACTGAGGAAAAGGGAACACCCGTCTCTAAACTTAGACCATGGCTCGACAAGCGGCGTGGCCGTCGCTTCGCACAGCTCGGAGCACCGGTCCCGGACGCGCCGTCGAATCCGGAGATCGCTGTGGAACTCCGGACAGCGTTGGATCGCATTCGACGCATCAAAGATGATGTCGAGCTCGCGCGGATGCGTGTCGCCTCAGACGCCACGCGCGCCGGATTCGCGGCGGCCGTGACGGTCGTCGCTCCAGGGATATCGGAACGGACGCTGCAGATCGAGATTGAAGCAGAATTTTTTCGAAGGGGCGCGGATGCGGTCGGCTACGACTCCATCGTGGCGTCCGGCCCGAACGCCGCCGTGCTTCATCACCTACCCACGCCGCGCGTACTCGCCGTGGGTGAGCTCGTGTTGATTGACGCTGGCGCGGAATACCGCTGCTACGACTGTGACGTCACGCGGACCTACCCGGTGTCGGGACGGTTCAGTCCCGAACAGGCCGAGGTGTACGCGCTTGTTTCGAACGTGCAGCGAGCGACCATTGCACGTTGTCGTGCGGGAGTCGAGTACCGCGACGTTCACCTCTCAGCCGCGGTCGACATTGCACAGGGACTCATCGATCTCGGATTCCTGCGCGGCAGTGCCGCGGATCTTGTCGAAGAAGGCGCGTCGGCGCTGTTCTTTCCTCACGGCATCGGTCACATGGTCGGCCTAGGTGTCCGCGACGCCGGTGGGTACTTGCCTGGCCGGCCGCGCTCTCAGGCACCTGCTCTACGATTTCTACGCATTGATCTGCCGCTCGAGGCTGGACACGTCGTGACGGTTGAACCGGGAGTCTACTTTCCGGCCCATGTGCTCGACAACCCTGATGTTCGCAGACAGCATCACAACAGCGTGCGATGGGATCGCGTGGACAAATTGCGCGAGTTCGGTGGCGTTCGAATCGAGGATAACGTCTTGATCCGCGAAGACGGGAACGAAGTGTTAACGCGCGCGATCCCAAAGGAGTGATCGCTGTGAACTGGCCGTGTGCAGTGAGCCTTTTTCGAGCGGTCGGATACAGCCAACGAGGTGTTCACGCGCGCGATCCCCCAACGCCTGATCGCTGTGCATCGCGTTGGAAGAATCGAGCGTTAGTTGGCTGCAGATGCAAACAGAGTTGAGCCCATGTACTTGCCAAAAGCTTTTGAAGAACACAAACCAGAACGTCTGCGCGATTTCATCCGTAGCTACCCTCTTGGAACGCTTGTAACCGCCACAACCAATGGCCTGGAGGCCAACCACATTCCCCTTCTCATTGCCGACACCGCGGGTGCCGGTGCGACGCTTCACGGCCACATCGCTCGTGCGAATCCGCTGTGGCGGGATGTGTCCCCCAATGCGCATGCGCTCGTGATTTTCCACGGGCCAGACGGCTTCATTTCGCCGTCTTGGTACCCGAGCAAACGCGAGAATGCGAGGGTCGTACCTACCTGGAACTATGCGGTAGTACATGCGCACGGCCTGCTTCGGTTTATCGACGATTCAGCGTGGGTGCGAGCGCATGTGGAGGCGCTTATCCGAGTCGCCTCCATTCCCTGATCCAGTTATGTCCGAACACCACTGCTGCCCCAAAGTACGCCAATTCGGGTAGTCCTGGTTGCTCCGCCCTCAGTGCTCGCAGGAAGGACAACGAGAAATAGAAAAAGGCCAGCATGGAGAGGATGAACCTCACCCAGCTAGGCTTGGGGTTGAACCCGCTGCGCCACCTGGCGAGCACACTCTGCTTCCTGAAGCTCATAGCGCCACCTCGCATCGCGCCAGAATTTCGGACTACAAGTATTTAATCACCGGCACACGGCACCGAGCCGGAAATCGCCACGCTTCGCGACTCACATTCGCCGGGCCTTCGCAGGTGAATTTGAGCCGGAGACGATAACCAATCAGCCTGCTTCGTCAGGATTTGCGCTGGGTCTTGGAACACTCGCGGCTGGTCAGATACCCGACGGTTGAGCGTCGTGCAGACCTCGGCTTCGTCGCCGCGTACACTCCACTTGAGTTCCAACAAGTAATGCGAGGTGTGACGTCGCAACAGATGGAAGACAGGTGGGATATTACGCGACGGCCTCGAAGAGTTTCTGAGAAGTGATTTTTCGCGAGTGTCATTTCAAGTGTCATTGCGTTTGCAAAATCCGCAAACGGACGCGAACGGACGCAAGCGGATGACAGAATCCGCAAACGCTAAATTGTCGGCTTGGCGCGAGTTCTGCCAAAAAGCCCGTGTCTATTGGGGTTTCTTAAACCTGGCGGAAAGACTCCCTGCCTCCCAGCCACGAAATTTGCCCTGTGTTTTCAATGGCTTACAGCACAGGGTGATTTCACTCTAGAACTTTCAACCGCACAACCCTGCCTCACGCGACACGCCGGTCACGTTGAAACTGCTTCGCGCCGACCTTCACGTGAGTAGCGGCCCGGAGGGCGACCCACGTGACGGCTGAACGCTGTGCTGAAAGTACTGGCAGAGCCGTAGCCCACGTGCTCGGCCACCTCGTCAAGGTTTACGTCCTCCCTGCGGAGCAGATCCTTCGCGACCGCCATCCGCCAAGCGAGCAGATACTCCATCGGTGGCAGGCCGACCGTGTTCGTGAAGCGCTCGAAGAACGCCGAGCGCGACATACCAGCCGTCCTCGCGAGCAGCGAGACTGTCCACGAACGTGCGAGCTGACTGTGCATCTGCCGTATCGCCGGCGCGAGCCGCGCATCCGCCAATCCACGCAGTAGGCCAGGAGGCGCATCGTCACCAGGGGTCGCTCTCAACGCTTCGATGAGCAGCACCTCCACCAGTTTCGTGAGCACCAGCTCACGGCCTGCTCGCCGCTCACTCGCTTCCTCACCTACCAGCCGCACCAATGTCGAGAGCCGTTCGACGCCGCGCACGTGCACGAGCGACGGAAGCAGCGACATGAGCAACGCGGTGTCGGTCGAGCCAAAGGCAAACCAGCCACCGAGTAACCGGACGTCGGGACGCCCACCGCGCGTGCCATGACGGACCTCACCGAGCACCCTTGACGTCACCTGGGGGTCGAACCGTTCCACTCTCCCCGATTCGAGGCTCGACATGGTGAAGCCCGGCGTCGCAGCCAGCAGCACGAAGTCGCCCGCCTCGAGTGTCAGCGGACGATGGCCATCGACGGTCAAACGACAGCTTCCTTCCAGCACCGCGCAGAAGCTCGGCTCACCGAACGCCGAGTAGCGAACACCCCAACGGCCGGCGCCGCTGATGCGCCTCGAGAACACCGCACGCGGCTGAAGCAGCGTGATGATTTCCGACAGCGGATCGTTCATGGCTGGACGCTCACCAATGAAATGTGGACTCCACACTGTAGATCGTCCGGAACGCCGCCGCTATCGTGGGGGGCGTCACGATGAGCGGGTCACGAGAAGGAGGCCCGGAAGGAGTGGAGATGAAAGCGACCTATGGATTTCGCGCCACGATGACGGCTCGTCCCGGAAAGGGCGACGAGTTGGTCGACCTGCTGCTCAGGGCCACGACTGATGGTCCCGCTGCGAACGACGCCTGCGTCCTCTTTTTGGTCGCTCGCTCGGCCAGCAACTGTGACGTCGTCCACGTCACTGAGGGCTGGACGACGCAGGAGGCGCACGCCGCGAACTTCGCGAACGATCACGCGAAGGCGTTTACCGCACGGATTGCCCCTCTCGTTGGCGGCGAGGTTCGGTATCAAGACGAAGTGCCGGTAGGCGGCAGATTTCGCGGTTGAGGTGCACTATGAAGACCGTACTCATTACCGGATGCTCGTCCGGCCATGGCCTCGAGACCGCGCGCCACTTTCACGCGCAGGGGTGGAACGTGATCGCCACCATGCGAGCGCCCCGCGAAGGCCTCTTCCCTCGATCGGAGCGACTGCGCGTCCTGGCGCTAGACGTGACCAAGCCGGAGAGCATCACGGCCGCCATCGAAGCGTCTGGGCCCATCGATGTGCTCGTCAACAATGCGGGCATCGGGGTCATCGGCGTGTTCGAGGCGACGCCTATGTCGACGGTGCGCGAGGTATTCGAGACCAATACCTTTGGCGTCATGGCGATGACGCAAGCGGTGCTACCGCAGTTTCGTTCGCGGAGATCCGGTGTGGTGGTGAACGTAACATCGAGCGTGACGCTGACGCCGATGCCGCTTGCGGCGGCGTACACCGCGAGCAAGATGGCGATCGAAGGATTCACGGGATCGCTCGCGCACGAGCTCGAGCCCTTCAACGTGCGGGTCAAGCTGGTTGAACCCGGCTACGCCCCGACGACGCGCTTCACGAGCAACGGAGGCTCGCGCATGGACGGGCTGTTTCCCGAAGCCTACGCGGCTTTCGCGGAGCCCGTTCTCGCAGCGTTTTCGCAGGTGACGACAGTCACCAAGGAGTCCGACGTGGCGGAGGCGGTCTATCGAGCTGCGGCCGATTCGTCAGGGCAGCTGCGATTTCCGGCGGGGCCTGATGCGGTGGCCTTGGCGCAGTTGAGATAAGGAGAAGCGATCATGTCCGAGAAAAACAAGCGAGTCGTGCGTCGCTATTTCGAAGAGTTGGACCGCCGCAGAGCCACGCCCGTCGATCTGTGTGCCGCGGGCTTTGCCTTTCATGTTGCTGGGTTTCCAACCATGGATCTGGAGGCGACAACCCGGTTCGCCGCGATCTTCTTCAGCGGGCTGCCCGATTTGTCGCATCCGCTCGACGAATTAATCGCCGAAGGGGACAAGTGGCCTTTCGCTGCCGGTACGAGGGCACGCACACCTCAGACTTCATGGGAGTCCCAGCGAGCGGGCAACACATCTCGGTAGTCGGTGTTGGTGTTATGCGTGTCGCTGACCGCAAGATCGCGGCCGTCCAATTGACGACGACGGTCAGGGGCGCCGCGCTGCTGGACTGTTGGGGCTTCGCGCTGACGAGGAATCGCTGTCCGTCTTTGGTCACGGCGTAGGCCTGGGATTCACGGCGTGGCCTCTACGTGCGTATCCGTCGCTGCGAATGCCGCGGACATGTGGAAGGTCACGAGCACGGACCCGATGCGGATCGTATCGCCGTCGGCGAGTGAGATAGGCGACGTCACGCGCTCGTTGCCGCGAAAGGTGCCGTTCTTGCTGTCGCAGTCCTTGAGCACCGCTCCTTCAGCCGTCACGACGAGCCGCGCATGACGGCGGGAGACCGTCGATGAATCGAGTCTGACCTCGACATCGGCATCGCGTCCGATCACGTGTTCGCCAGTCAGTAGGGGGAAGCGACGCCCGTCCGATTCGAGCCAGCACGAGAGGCGAGCCGGCCTCGCTTCTCGAGGACCGGGCAGTGCGACCGCGTCACCGCTGAACGCGTAGCCGAAGCCATGCGCGGTTCGCACGAACAGAGGAGCGCGGGCCGTGTCACCGAGCGCTGCGCGAATCTCGGCGACGAGGTTCGAGAGATTGGCCTCAGCGACGAAGGTGCCAGGCCAAAGACGTTCCTGCAGGTCCGCTTTCGACAGGGCTTTCGGGCGATCGAGCACGAGCGCCGACAGCAGCTCGAACGCCTTCGGCTCCAGATGAATCTCGCGGCCGGCGCGGGTCAGCTGCCTGGTGTCGAGATCGAGCGTGAACGGGCCGAAGCGCATCCTCACTGCGGCTCCCTGGATAAAACCTGCAAAACCCCTGGAAATCCCCTGGGACCTGCCTGCCGGGTGGTGGTTATTTTACCTGCACGAGTCTCAACCGCGACTTCGGGTCTGCATAGTTGCTGTCGTTTCGGAATTGCGGTGATCAGACCAGCCGTAGGAGGACGTATGCGACGAATTTCGGACGTGATCTTGTCAGGCCTCATGCTTGTCGTCGCAGCGTGTGCCGCTTCGCCAGCCAGCCAGCCGCCAGCGGCGGCACGAAGCGCCACACTATTTGAGGGCGCGCGGCTGATTACCGGTGAAGAGGCCCCGCCCATCGAAGATTCCGCGTTCGTCGTGCAGGATGGCAAGTTCACTTCTGTCGGCCGACGCGGTGAGGTGCAAGCCCCGGAAGGGGCCGCTCGGGTCGATCTGACGGGTAAGACCGTCATGCCCGGCATCATCGAAGCGCACGCCCACCTGGGATACTGGAAGGATCTGAAGCCGTCGGCGGAGCACTTCACGCGTGAGAACCTGCTGTCGGATCTGCAGCGTCTCGCGTATCACGGTGTCACGGCGGTTCTGAGCATGGGGGCGGATCGTAGAGAGATCGCCTGGCCCTTCCGCGACGAGTTGCGGGCGAATCCGCGCCCCGATGCGGCGATGTATCTTGCGGCCGGTGGGTTCGCCATGCCGAAGGGCGGGCCGTTCACGCCTCTCGGTGAGGCCGTCCGCGTGGTCACGAACGAGGAGGAAGTGCGAAAGGAGATTCAGGAGCTGGTTGCGAAGAAGGCCGACTTCATTAAAGTCTGGCAGGACAGCCGGCGTGAGCTGATGCCCCGGCCTGTGATTGAATTCCTCATCGCCGAGGCCCACAGGAACCACCTCCGCGTCGTGGCCCACACTCACGCCCTGTCGGATTTCAAGCATCTGCTGCGATCCGGGGTCGACGCGTTCGCCCATCCCACGTGGCGTCAGACAGAAGTCGAGCCGGTGGACGATGAGGTCATCGCGCTGTTCAAGGCGCATCCAAACGTGCCGGTGATGACCACCATGTGGACGCCGCGCCACGAAATCTACGGCGCACGGCCTTACTGGATCGACGACCCGCTGCTTGGCGAGACGTTCACGCAGGCCGAGATCAAGGCGTTGGAGAATCCAAAGACGCCCCGCGACGCACCTCAGACATGGGCGACCGGCCCCGTGCCGCGGAGTGTGCAGAGGCTCAAAGCGGCGGGCGTCCGGTTCGTGCTCGGGACCGACATGGGTGGAGGCCTTTCACGTGAACATGACCCCACCCCGCCCTATCTCGGATGGAGCTCGCACATCGAGATGGAGAGCATGGTCAAGGCCGGTCTGACGCCGAGCGAGGTCATTACCGCGGCCACGCGCAACTCCGCTCAAGTCCTCGGGCTCGATCAACTTGGTACGGTGGCCTCTGGCAAGAACGCCGACTTCCTTGTGCTCGACGCGAATCCGCTCGACAACATCGCCAACACGCGCCGGATTTCGCGCGTGTACCTGCGGGGTGGACAAGTCGACCGCGCGGCACTGAGATCACAGTTGAAGGGTGGGTCTGCAGCCGCAACGCGTCCGCCGACATCCGATTGACGACGAGTTTGATGGCGACGTCAGACCATGCCAACACAACAGTCTCCCGACGCCGCTCTCTTGCGGCCTGCGCGGCGCTTGACGCCGTGGCCACCAGCTACCGCGCGTTCGCCTGGCATGGGTCTGTTGTGTCGCAGTCCATACCAGATACCCCTTCCTGGCGCGGTTCAAAGGAAGCGGGCTGCTAACCCGAAGCTCCGCGACGCGGAGGCGTCGTAGGCCTTCAGGGGCAAAATTAATGGTACTGAAAACGTCCACTAACACTGCGGCGTCACTCAGGACTGATTCCATCCTCGCTCGGCACTCGCCGCCCGTATAATCCGCGGCACCGTGGCCCTCAACCCCGGTACGCGCGTCGGCCCGTACGAGATCCTCTCCGCCCTTGGCGCGGGCGGGATGGGGGAGGTGTATCGCGCCACCGACACCACCCTCGGACGCCAAGTGGCGATCAAGGTGTTGCCGGAGACGTTCGCGCACGATCCCGGGCGACTGGCTCGCTTCGAACGAGAAGCGAAGACGCTTGCCGCGCTCAATCACCCCCACATCGCGCAGATCTACGGTCTGGAGAAGTCGAGCGGCATCCAGGCTCTGGTGATGGAATTGGTCGAGGGGCCGACGCTTTCAGATCGCATCGCGCAGGGCGTGGTTCCGATCGACGAGGCACTACCGATCGCGAAGCAGATTGCCGAGGCCTTGGAAGCGGCGCACGAGCAGGGGATCATTCACCGCGATCTCAAGCCCGCGAACATCAAGGTCCGTGAGGACGGCACCGTCAAGCTGCTGGATTTCGGGCTGGCGAAGCTTGCACAACCTGCATCGACACTGCAGACACCTGATGTCACTGCTTCGACGACGATTACCTCGCCTGCCATGATGACCGGCGTCGGTGTGATCCTCGGCACTGCGGCCTACATGTCGCCGGAACAGGCGAAGGGCCGGCCCGCGGACAAGCGCAGCGATATCTGGGCATTCGGCTGCGTGCTGTTCGAGATGTTGACGGGGACGCGGCCGTTCGACGGCGAGGACGTCACAGACGTGATGGTCGCCGTGCTGAACAAGGAGCCGGACTGGAATGCGTTGCCGGCAGGCGTTCCCGGATTGATTCGGCTGCTGATCCGCCGCTGCCTCGAGAAGGATCGCCGCAAGCGGGTTGCCGACATCGCCGCCGCGCTCTTCGCACTCGACGAGCCCGCCAGTCTCGGTGGATCCGCCACGGTACTGCCAGGCCGGCCGCTATGGCGGCGCGTCGTCACGCCCGTGGCCGCCGCGTTTGTGACCTCCACGGTTGTGGGCGCCGGCGTCTGGGTCACCACACGCCCGCCTGATTCAGTGGCGCCTCGCGTCTCGCGTCTCACGATCGCTTCGCCCGGTACGGCCGCGCTGACCATCAGCGGCAACGAACCCGACCTGGCGATCACGCCGGACGGTTCCCGCGTCGGCTACGTGGGCAACCGCGGCACGCAACTCTTCGTCCGCGCGCTCGACGCCCTCGAACCCGTGGCGGTGTTCACCGGCGCGCCGCGCGGGTTGTTCGTCTCACCCGATGGGCAATGGATCGGGTTCACGGACGGCACCGCCGTATTGAAGAAAGTTGCGGTGTCGGGCGGGCCGTCCGTCACGCTGGCGACGCTCGACGGCAGTCCCCGCGGCGCGACCTGGGGACCGGATGACACGATCATCGTCGCGACCAATATCGGGGCGACCGGCCTCCAGCGGGTTGCAGCCACCGGTGGTCTGGTGACGGTGCTCACGCGGCCCGACCGTGCGCAGGGCGAGCTCGATCATCTCTGGCCGGAGCTGCTGCCGGGCGGCCGGGCCGTGCTGTTCACGATCACGGCGCTCACGGGCGGCCTCGATGCCGCGCACGTGGCGGTCCTGGACCTGCAGACCGGGATATGGAAGATCCTCGTGCGCGGCGGCAGTCACGCCCACTACGTATCGAGCGGCCATCTCGTCTACGCGGCGGCAGGCACACTGCGAGCGGTGGCGTTCGACCTGGCCCGTCTGGAGACGCGCAGCACGTCGGTGGCGGTGGTCCCTGACGTGCTAACGACAGGTAACGGTGGCCTGGATGCCGTGGTGGCGGACGACGGTACGCTGGCCTACGTGTCGGGGGGCGGCGGCGTGGCGGGGGCCGGTGCGCGGCGCACGCTCGTGTGGGTGGACCGCCAGGGCCACGAGACGCCGATCCCGGCGCCACCGCGTGCGTATCTCTTTCCCCGGTTGTCGCCCGATGGCACGCGCATCGCGGTGTTTGCAAACGATCAGAAATTCGACATCTGGATGTGGGACTTGGGCCGCACGACACTCACCCCCGTCACGTTCGACCCTGCTATTGATACCTATCCGGTGTGGACGCCGGACAGCCGCCGGTTGATCTTCGCTTCGGATCGGGCGGGCGCACGGAATTTCTTTTGGCAGGCTGCGGACGGTACCGGCGCGGTCGAGCGACTGACCGACAGTCCCAACCAGAAGGTTGCGGCGGCCGTGTCGCCCGACGGAGCCCGGCTGATTTTCACCGAGACGGCCCCAAAGACGGGGGAGGACGTCATGCAAGTGGAGCTGGAGGGGACCCATCGCGTCATGCCGCTCGTGCAGTCCTCGTTCACCGAGCGGAACGGCGTCGTCTCGCCTAACGGCCGCTGGCTCGCCTACGAGGCGAATGACTCGGGCCCGTTCGAGATCCACGTGCGGCCGTTTCCCGCTGTGAACAGCGGCCACTGGCAGGTATCCACCGGCGGCGGCAACCGGCCGCTGTGGGCGCGCAGTGGGCAGGAACTATTGTTCCTCTCGTCGACTGGCGAACTCATGCGTGTTGGTGTCGAGCGGAGTGCAACGTGGGCGGCGACCACGCCGACGAAGGTTCTCGGTCCTGGCCACTACTACGACGGCGCCGGAGGATACGTTGGGCTCGCGTATGACGTCTCACCCGACGGGCAGCGGTTTCTGAGGATCAAGGAGGGCCCCGGCACGGACCAGACCGCCGCGCCCCCGCAGGTCATCGTCGTGCAGCACTGGGGCGAGGAACTGAAGCGCCTCCTGCCGCCGAAGTGACGGCCGCCCGCCAGTGTCTGAATCTCACGCTCAAGGATTACTCCGCCCTAATCGCCAAGTGTTTACTGATCCGGGCCACCGATCGGACGCGACTCATTTCAGCCATCGAGCTGGCAGCGCCGCGCCCTCTGGGACTCGGCGGCTCAGAATGTCGCTCGCGAAGGAAGGCAAGTGGTGGAAGTGACAATCACCGGACCCACATAAACAATTGCGGTGATCAGCCCAGCCCTAGGACGACGTATGCAGCGAAGTCGAACGTGATCCAAGGTCGCGGTTCGGTCTTGATAAACGCCATAGGGTTTTGTTAGGTGTGTGGCACTCGGAGAACATCCGCAACGAGTGACATTTCGAGTGTCATTGCGCTGGAGATATTTGAAAACGCCCGCGAACAGACGAAAGCCAACGAAAGAATCGGAAGACGGCAAATCCTTGGCTTCGTGCGAGTTCCGCTGAAAAGGCCTGTCCTTATTGGGGTTTCTGAAAGCAGCGTCAGAGACTCCCTGCCTCCCAGCCAACGAAACATCGAGCGTCGATTGGTCGGCAAGTCCCACCGACCCAATCCCTTGCGGGTTCTAGATCGGCAGTCCGTTTCTCGCAAGAGATGTTCTCGCTGTTGCGTCGGATAACACTAACGGATTCAACAACGGACAATTGTCGCCAGACCCACCCTGTTCGAATCCCCGGCGGGTTCTTCGCGCCGGCAGCGTTCGGTAAAGCTCCCGGTCGTGACGGCGCGGAACGTCAGAAAAGCGATCCATTGCAGTCGCAGTCCGTCCCCCTGGAACGACGCGGTGCTCGCGTCGCCGCGACGCGTCGAACCGGACGACCGCGCGGGCCATCGTCAGGTCGTCGAGCCCGAGCCCGTTACCCGAAGTTTTCTTGACGATCCGTTTGGCCGCCAGTACTCTCCCGAGTCCTGATGATGAGTCTCAGTATCATTCTTCGGCTGTGAGACTGAGGCGTCGCAGGAATCCAAGAGGAGTGTCCAATGGCAACGAGGCGACGGTTTCTCAAACTCGGGGCAGCGGGCGGCGCAGGTCTCTGGTTGACCACAAAGTTTGGTTCACAACTTTATTCGCAAATTCCTGGCGGCACGCTGCGTCCCGACGCGATCCGGAAGTTCGTGACGCCCCTGCTCATCCCTCCTGCGATGCCGCTATCTGGCAGCAGTTCGAGCACCGACTATTATTCAGTTGCCGTTCGGCAGTTCGCGCAGCAGATCCTCCCCCCGCCCCACCGGCGAACCATCGTTTGGGGATACGGATCTCTCACAGAAGTCCGCACGTTCAACTATCCGTCGTACACAATCGAGGCCAGAGCGAACCGGCATGTGGAAGTGACGTGGATCAATCAGCTCGTCGACAAGGATGGTCGATACTTGCCGCATCTGTTGCCCGTCGATCAGACGCTGCACTGGGCGAATCCACCGGGTGGCGTGGCGGGACGCGATATACCGGGCCTTGACCCAGGGCCGTACCGCGGTCCCGTGCCGATCGTGACGCACCTGCACGGGGCTCACAGCACGGACGAGAGCGACGGCTATCCAGAAGCATGGTATCTGCCTGTGGCGAGCAACATCCCTCCCGGTTTCGCAAAGACGGGCACTTGGTACAACCACTTTCGCGCGAGATACCTCACCCGCTGGGGCGGTAGCTGGGCTCCCGGCACCGCGAAGTTCATGTACGCGAACGACCAGCGTGCGACGACGCTCTGGTATCACGATCATGCGCTGGGGATGACGCGTGTGAACGTGTATGCGGGTCCGGCGGGCTTCTATCTCATTCGTGGCGGACCGAGCGATCTCCCGGCAGGGATGCTACCTGGTCCGGCTCCGGCTGTGGGAGATCCGGCGGGGATGCGCTATTACGAGATCCCGATTGTTATCCAGGACCGCTCGTTCGATGCTAACGATTCCCTGTTCTATCCAGACAACCGCGCGTTCTTCGAAGGGCTACATACGGGTCAGTTGCAGATCCCCTTCATTCCCGATCCCGCATGCAGTGGCCCGAGCGATGTGCCGCCGATCTGGAATCCGGAGTTCTTCGGAAACACGATCGTCGTGAACGGCCGGACCTGGCCGTATCTTGAAGTCGAGCAGCGCCGGTACCGCTTCCGCTTCTTGAATGGGTGCGACTCCCGATTCCTGATCCTGCGGCTTTCGAAGGATGGTCTGCCGTTCTGGCAAATCGGGGCCGACGGCGGCTTCTTGCCTGCCGCCAGCAGGCTCGATCAGTTGCTGATGGGACCAGCAGAACGCGCGGACGTGATCGTCGACTTCACGAACGTGCCTGTGGGATCGGAGATCGTGCTGCTCAACCTCGGTCCCGACGAACCGTTCGGCGGCGGCGTTCCGAACAACGACTTCGACGCCTCGGATCCGGCGACGACCGGCATGGTGATGCAGTTCCGTGTCATTCCCGCAGGATCGGTCGACGTCAGCACGCCGCCTGAACTCCTCGTGTTGCCACAGCTGCCGCCGTCACCGCCAGTCGCCATTACCCGGCAACTGTCTCTCAACGAGGCGGAGTCGACCTCGGTCCTGGTGGATGGCCATCCCGGTCATGGGCATCGGAAGCATCAACCCGCGAACCTCAAGTTGGCCTGCACGACGCCTGAAGCGGTGCCTTTCGGTCCGACGATGGCGATGCTCGGCACATTAGCTTCAAATGGAGAGGGCAACCCACTGAAGTGGATGGACGCCATTACTGAGAACCCTGATCCCGGAGCCACGGAGGTCTGGGAAATCCACAACTTCACGGAGGACGCGCATCCAATCCACATACACGTGGTTCAGTTCGAGGTGGTCGAACGCGAGGATGCCGCGGGGATCACTCGTCCGCCCGAGTCGTGGGAGACGGGTACCAAGGACACGGTGGTGGCATTTCCAGGCGAGATTACGCGAGTGAAAGCGACGTTCGATCACGCGGGTCAGTTCGTGTGGCACTGCCATATCCTGGAACACGAAGACAACGAGATGATGCGCCCTTTTTCGGTGGGACCGGTCCAGACGCCGATTCCCTAATGAGGAATTGGCAGCCGCCAAACTGTATGCGGCCGCGCTGCGTCCTTGCCCACAACTGATGCATTCTCGCCTCGGTTGGGCCAGTTGCGTTCGACCGTAGCTGATTAGCGCGGCAGACCTGATCAGCCGTCGACCGCCTCGATGCGCACATCCTCGCGCTCTCTTGTGACGGCCGTATAAGTTCGAAGCACGCCATAGCGTGGATGGTGGGCTCTGCCCGCCGGACCCCAACACTATGGCTCGTCGAACTCGTACCTGTGCCGATCTCAGGCCACCAGCACCCGTGCCCCGCTTCGCGGCAATCTCTACGTCGCTGCCGAGCAACACGAGGAACCGCACGAGGCGATCGAGCGAAAACCCAGCAAGCCGGCCCCGGACCAAGCCAGGGTCGAAAATCGTCTCGTTGACGAGTTTCATGCCCTTTCGGGTGCCGCAGGCCTATCTGAACAGTTGCGGAAATCGTCCACGTCAGCCCCGCCGCGCTGCCTCTATGGTGGCGATGTCGATCTTCTTCATCGGCATCATCGCTTCGAAGGCACGTTTTGCCTCACCGCCACCAGCGGCAAGCGCCTCTGTTAACGCGCGCGGGGTGATCTGCCAGGAGAGGCCCCAGCGGTCCTTGCACCAACCGCACTGACTTTCCTTGCCGCCATTGCCGACGATCGCGTTCCAGTAGCGGTCCGTCTCTTCCTGATTGTCCGTCGCGATCTGAAAGGAAAAGGCCTCGCTGTGCCTGAACGCCAAGCCGCCGTTGAGACCGAGACAGGGAATGCCCAGAACGGTAAACTCCACCGTCAGCACATCGCCCTCCTTGCCGCCCGGGTAGTCAGCGGGCGCCGCGTGAACAGCGGTCACTTCACTGCCCGGAAAGGTGGCGGCGTAGAAGCGCGCGGCCTCATGCGCGTCCTTGTCGAACCAGAGGCAGATCGTGTTCTTTGGCTTCATGTTCGTGTGCTCCTTGTGCTCGGTCAGGGCGAACGCCACGGTCTCCCCGTCGAACGCATCGGGCGAATTCACCGCCGGGGCATCGGCCTCCGGTATCGCGGCGGTGGCTGGCTTCGGCGAGTGTATGCAAGTTTTGGACAGCTTGCCGAACGTCATTTGGTGCGTGGTGGCTGTTCTGTTCATCGATGGTGAGAACGTGAACGGGGGGATCCGGTTTTACCTGGCTCTACCGGAGGGCGATCGCCGAGGCCCGGCGTGGCCCTGGCGACTCGGTAGGGCTACAAGTGATTCGAGCCATTTGAGCGAGTCACGTCGGGCAGCACGAGCTGTCAGACGTGACTTGCCGCACCTCACGGGACGACTCGGTCGCAACCAGGGTACCAGCTCGGTTTTCTGCCTCCCAGCCACAGAAAATCGCCGTTGTTTTCAACGAGAGTTCCGGCGAAGGCTGACAGTCACTTCAGAACGCCGCCATCTAGGGTGCGGACCGCATCAGCCTCAGCGACACGCCGATACCCAGGTGACGCGTTCTTTCAAGGTTTGCGCTCGTGCTGAAAAATCCGACGTCGATGCCGAAGCCGGGCGAGAGGTTGAATCCGACGCCGCCGGTTGGCTCCCACCGTTCCTTGATGTATCGCGCTCCGCCGCGGAGCTGGACGATGTCGAAGCGCTGTTCGTATCCCGTCCGGAACGTGGTGCCGTTGTAGCCGTGTCCGTACTCGGCGACCGCCGTCCAGACGTTCGCGTTGTACGCGACATTGGCGCGGACGTCGACGGGCAATTCCACCTCGGTGTCACCGACCGGCACACTCGGGAGATCGTTGAACTCGCCGCCGGTGAACAGGCTGTCGAGCACGTAGAGCGTTCTCTTCGCGTCCTTCCATTCGATCCGGTTCGCGATGCCGTTGACACCAAGCCCGACCTCCCATCGATCCACGACGGCTGCGATGCCCGCGTCCAGTGCGAAACCGGTCCCGCTCTCGGCATCGGTGCGCGTGATCGTGACAGGCAATCCGAGGCTTGGGTTGATGGTCAGCAATCCGTTCGCGTTGGTGTCGAGTCTCGCGTTGGGCTCGAAATGCTCGTAGTTGAATCCGTGGAGGTAGTGATAATTCGCGCCGATGTATATCCCTTCCTGCGGCTTGCGTCCTTCCCCGGCTATCGCGAAACGCCCGCGGTACCCGCCGGTGATCGCCAGGGCAACCTGGCTCTGCGTGTCATTTGACATGTAGAAGCTTGTATTCGGGATGTAGACGGGCGTCTCGCTCGCGAACAGGGCTGCGAGCGTCGGATCGATCGTCGCCGACGTCTGCATCGAGAAATAGGGCCCCGCGCCGACATAGATGCCCTGAAACGGTCCCTCGGCGCTGTTCCGGAACTTGAACGTTTTCCCCCAGTTCGGTGACGCGAGTCCTTCGGCAGACGCGTTCGTCACCGGTGAGAAACCGCGGTAGACATTCAAATCGCGGTTGAGCTCGCCGTTACGCAAGTCGGTGATGAACGCGGACGCCGTGTCGGTGTCGTCCCGTCCGACGATCCAGTGAATTGGGCTCGCGCTGTACTCGATCGTTCGCACGAGATCGAACTCGTCGCTCGTCGGATTCAGCTTCGGCCAGTTCGGAAGCACCTGAAACAACAGCCCGAACGGCAGCACGATGGCGCGGTACGGGCCCTGTTCGTCGACCATGTCCGCGGCCACGTTGCTGGTCGAGCCGACGCCGCCGAGGCCGATATTCCGTGCGTCGAAGTTCCAGTTCTGGGCAGCCGCTGTAGCAGGTCGGAGGTGAACAAGGCACACACACAACGCGATTACGCGGGCAGACACTCGCATGGGGCCCCTTTTGTTTTTAAGTTGTTGTTAGAGAGAGATTACGGCTGAACGGTTGAGCTTAACATGTAAGGCTGAGCTTGCGCGATAGAGTTCATCCGCGGCATACGCGCATGTTGGACGAGTTGCGCAGTGACGTCCCCGGCATCACCGTCCCGCAGATGCCGGACCGACGAATGGAACGTCAGGCTCGACCCAGGTCGGGAGACGCCTCAGTCTTCGGAGTCCATTTGGTTGTTTCCAACCCGTCAAAGAAATCCTGCAATGGCCATCGTCGAACAGGACCGCGCGCACCTCCGAGCAGGAACACTTCGCGCTCCAGCACCGGACGAAACGCTTGCAACATCTGCGCAGCGGCGGGCGGGGGACTCTTCAGCATCTCCGACGTGACGCCGAACGCCGAACGGTGAGCAGCCAGCGCAGAGAACTTTCGATCCAGATACGGTGACGCGTCGAATGACACCGCGATCATTTCGGGCGCGGTCGAGAACACGTCCGGGTCGAGGCCGTCGATGATGCCTCTGCCCCGGCTGGCGTCCGCAAGCCCCCGGAACACATCCCGGAGCATGGTGGTGTAGAACAGACGTTCGGGCGCTTCACTTCCCATCACGCTGCTGGAAAAGAACGCCGCGGTCGTGGCGCGTTGAATGGCGACGTGGTCGGGGTGATAGTACCAGCCGTGCGGTTCGAAGGTGACGACGACATGCGGCTTCACGTCTGCGATGATTCCGCGGATGGCCGCTTCAACGTCGAGCATGTCTACGTTGGCCAGGGCGTGCGGGTCGTCATGCCGCTGCCGCTCCTTGCGTGCCGAGTCGTGAAATCGGAGCAGCAGGGGCTCCTCAATGCCGAGCCGCGCGCAAGACAGCCGGAGCTCCTCGACACGCAGCGCACCAAGGTCGTCGACTGGACCCACGGACGGGTGCGGTTTGCCGGCTTCACCGTCGGTGGCACAGGCGAGCGTCACGCGCACCCCACGTTCACTGAGGTGCGCGAGGACGCCGCCGTGGAAGATCTCGTCGTCAGGATGGGCCAATACGATCAGGAGTGACGCGCGGCGGATCCTGGTCATGACGTCACCTCAAACGCGATCATTCGAAAACACCAGTCATTCGACACGCACGACTTTGACTGTGACTGGATTGGCGAAGGGACCATTCTGGTTTCGCTGTTGGGTCACCGACATCGTGTTGCCATCCAGCTTGTAGGAGTACGTAATGAACGCTCCCGGACCCATCGCCGCCGGGTTCTTCGCGGCGATCGGTCGCATCGTTATTTGACTGTCGCTGGTCACCTCATATGTGCCGGCTTCGCCCACGAAGGGCCCCCATGCCGCTCGCAACTCGTCGGCGCTCGCCTTTGTCACGTCCGCGGGAATGGGACGTGGCCGTTCCGACTGGTCCTCGACTCGGCTGTAGTACTTCGCCGTGACGATAGTCAGGTTGGGTCGCGGTTCTGGGATGGTGATCGTGCGGGCTCCAGGACCCGTGATCGTGACTTCCACCGCCTGCCATACACCTTGAATCGACCCGCGCTTCGATCCACCTTCGCGCTCCGCGCTTCGGGGGACAAGCTGCCCTGCGATCGCGTGGCTGGTGAGCAGCCCCGCCGTGAGTACTGCGAAGAACATTTTCGTCACGATGCGCCTCCTTGAAGAACGCCCTGTATTGAGCGTGTACCCAGTGTGCGGCGCGAGTTTTCACTGCTCAAGCGCAACGAGATGCCACCGGCGGTGTGGCGTGTTTTGGCGTGTGTCTGCGCTATCCTGACGCCTTCATGCACGACGACCCCCAAAGCAAAGCGACGCAGGGGTCTGGCGAGCCCCTCGTGGGCCGGCTCGACTCCTGGAAAGAGATTGCTGCGTATCTCGGCCGGGGCGTCCGTACCGTGCAGCGGTGGGAGCGTGCGGAGGGCCTCCCCGTGCATCGCCTCGCTCACGAAAAGCGCGGCAGCATCTATGCGCAGAGAGACGAGTTGGCCGCATGGTGGGAAAGCCGGCGACTCACGCTCGCCGCCCCTTCGACCCCCAACGCTGTTGAAGCGCCTGTTGCACCCCGTCTGGAGCGAGTGACCTGGACGGCGGCCCTGACCAGCTGGCCGGCGCTCTCGTCCGACGCACGCCTGATCGCCTATGTTTCGGATGGCGGGCAGGACGGGACGACACCGCAGATCTGGATCCAGCAGATTGGCGGCGCGGCATTGCGGTTGACGAACGGTGAGCGCGAGTATTCGCATCTCTCGTTCTCACCGGAAGACACCCAAATCATTTTTACCGCCAGCGACGAATCCGGTCCGAATGTGTACGAGGTCCCGACGCTTGGAGGTGAACCGCGGCTGCTGCAACGAGGCGCCAGTCGCGGCCAGATTTCCCCCGATGGTCTCTGGCTCGCGTCTGTCCCGCACGATGCCGCCGGCATCCGGATCGCTGCTCGCGGTGGCGCCGGTTTTCGAACGGTCGCGTCTGGCATGGTCGATGTGGCGTGCGCGACGTGGTTGCCGGGCAGCAGGTCCGTGCTCGTCCACGCCCGGCCGGACCCGGCGCTCGAGCCGGATTGGTGGGTCGTGCCGACGGACGGCGGCTCCCCGACCAACACCGGGTTGGTCCAGCGGTTCCGCGAGGCAAACATGTTCACCGTGCCCAACGGGGCGGCGTGGGTGGATGACTCGCTGGTGTTCTCGGCGGCTGGGGCTCAAGGTGTCAATCTCTACCGACAGCGACTCGTGGCGTCGACGTTCCAGCCAGCGGGTGCGCCGGAGCGGCTGACGACAGGCAGCGAGACCGTGTGGCTTCCGACTGCCGCCGCCGGGCGTCTGGCGTACCTCAGCTGCCGCGCAGACGCGAATCTCTGGTCGGTGGCATTGGATGCGAGTGGCATCGCGCGCGGTCCGCTGCGCCGGATGACGCGAGGCCCGTTTCCCCTCGGCTTCCTGTCGGTCACGAACGACTTCCACACCCTCGCCTATTTCTCGTATCGGCCCGGACACGGCGAGGTCTACCTGAGAGATCTCCAAACGGGCTCGGAGAGAGTTCTCGCCGACGGACCTGCCGGCGAGAAGGGATATCCAGCGATCTCGCCAAGCGGAAGCCTGCTGGCCTACGGCACGAGGATGCCGGGAGGCGGACGCCCGCTGCGGCCCATCTTCATCGTCCTGCCAGACGGGACCTCGCGAACTCTTGGTGACGATTGCGGCGGCCGGCCGCGCGAGTGGGTGGATGAACGCCGGCTGATTATCGAACGGTTCGCGCGCCTGAACTCGATTGCGCTCATCGATACGGAAACTGGAAGCCAGCACGAGCTGCTGGAGAGCGCCGAACGGTCGGTCAGCAATCCGCGGTTGTCGCCCGATCGACGATGGATCGCGTTCGATGCATCGCGTCCGGGCGAACCGGTGAACGTGTGTGTTGCGCCGTACCGGGAACAGTTGATTCCAGAGTCAGAGTGGGTAGTGGTGGATCGGTCCGCGAGCCATCCGTTCTGGTCTGCGGATGGGAGGTTGTTGTATTACACGCCTGCCGGCACGAACCCGCTGTTTCGTAGCGCCTTTCGTGCGCGGCATTTCGCTTCCGCATCAGGACTGGCGGAAGGTGAGCCCATTGCGGTGTACGCGTCAAATGAAATGCTGATGCCCGCGTACCTTCCAGGCACTGCGGCAATCGCCACGCCCGATCAGATCATCCTCGTGCTCGGCGACTTCAGGGGCGACGTCTGGCTGATGGAATTGGAACCGGAACATCGGTGACGCTTGACCCCTTTTTCAGGAGCGGCATGCCTTGGAAGACGTCTCGCCGGTGACAACTCCCCCGAATCGGACGGCAATCGAAACTAAATCATCTCCGTTCGCCCACATGGCAGATCTTCATCGAAGCGTCTCGTCGCTGGCCACGACAGTAGCCAGAACCTGATCAGGTTCTGGCTGGTCGGCACGTCTTCAGCCTTCGCGCGACTCTCGTCGCGACTTCGCCATGAACAGGCTCTTAGTGAGTCGAATGCGTCGACGTATGCCCTTGTGCCCCTCGGTGGCTCGCGCAGGTCACGGCAGGATTAAACGGCGTGAAGATTCCATTCGGGTTGTCGCGATAGAGCCAGACATGGCGATCAAAGTGCGGTTCGAACATGTGTGCCTCGTCAACCGTGGTGCCGGGATCGTCCATCATCGAGTCGTACGGCACACCGTGGAACGTCGGCGGTTCGGCATGACCTGCCGCGTGCCAGGCGGCCGCGAACACGAGGTTTTCAACCGCGACTAACTCCAAAGCACCATTTTCCTGCGGCTCGTAGATGAGAATGCTCGGCCTGCGGAAATCCGTATGCGTACCAACGCCGCCTACTCGTGGCGAGGGCGGTGCCGTGATGCCGAGAAGATCAGGGCGGAAGTAGTGGATGCCCATCGCCCCGAGGGATGCGGGCCGACCCATCATCGCGGCGGTGTCGCAGAGGTCGAACGGATCGCGAATATAGCCTTCCGCAAGCGCGGCGCTCACGGCTCGGAACCGCTCTGTCGCGCGACGAACTTCTGCCAGGGTCGGTTCACCAGGGCCTGGAGCAGGCGGCGTGCTGGCGACCGCAGCCCCAGCCGCTGCGAGTGCACCGGCAAACACGATCGCGACGAACATCGGTATCGGGAACCTGTCTCGAGTCTTCATGGAATCCTCCACAATCGAAAGCGGCGCCGATGCAACTCCGCCTTCGGTCTGACCGTTCGCCTGGCCCGGTCGGACCTCGCGTCTTGCATCGCTTCTGATGGTGAACGCGTCAAGTGAGGGAAAACCCCGCAACCTTCAGGCGCTTCGCGGCTCTCGCTCCGGGCACGAATCCCGCCTCCCAGCCATCTTTCGATCAGAGGCTCTAAGTCGCTGACAATTTGGCGCTTGCCAGAGCTGTTGAGGCGAAAGCGTGGGGAGTGCGGCGACGGCCCGATGGCGTCGTTCCGGCCGTTCAGCGGGCGGGGCCGACCGGCTCGAGCCCGGCTTTCGTCAACGCCGCGCGTGCCTCGGTGCCGGTGAGCGTACGGAGGAAGGCACGTGCCGCGTCGCCGCTTCCGGCCTTCGCGGTGATCGCCGCTGAATAGATCGTCGGCAACTGGATGGCGGCGGGCAGGGTTCCAGCCACTTTCACACCCTTGTTCGGCTGCAATTCGCTGGTGAAGGAGATGCCGAGTTCGGCCTCGCCTTTGGCGACGGCGTCCGCGACTTCCGATCCCTGCGTCCGGTACACGATCTTCGATTTCATCGCATCGGCAATGCCCATGCGCTGCAGCAGGCCCTCGAAGTAGGTTCCGGACGTCCCGCCTGACGCCGGATTGACGTACGAAACCGATCGGGCCTTGAGGAGGGCGGCCTTGAATGTGTCGGGCGTCGACAGATCGGGCGAGGCTGCGCCGGCCTTCACGCCAACACCGATCAATGCACGCGCAAGATCGACCCGGCTCTCCGCCATCACCAGCTTCTGCTTTATCAACGCGTCCATGCCCGGGCCGGCGACGATTATCAGGTCGGCCTTCTCGCCGGCGGCCAGCCTTTTCTGGAGCGCGCCCGTCGTGTCGGTGACATACACGAGCGTGCTGCCCGAGTTGCGCGCGAAGGTGGCGCCTGCCTCCTTGACGGGCTCGGTCACCGCCCCGCCGACGAAAACCCTGACCTCCGTCTGCCCGAACGCGAGCGCGGGCAGCAGGATGAACCACACGAATGAAACACAGCTCCTGAGCACTTCACGCATGGCTTGTCTCCCTGACGTTCGTCTGAAACCTGGACCAGTCACGGCACCGGTGGCGGGTTTCGGAACGGGTCCGCATCCGGCCCCTCGTCGGCAAATCCACCGCGGACAAATCCTCCGCATCCGACGATGATCGTGCACATCGTCGCGGGATCGGGACCGCGTCCTTCCGCGAATGCCTGCTCCGAGGCCCGTGCGCCCGTCAGCAGCGCCGTAAAGCCGTAATTCCCCTCGTGACACCGCGGCTCATAGTAGATGCGATTCGCCGCGTCGCTTTGCTTCTTCAGCTCCTGCTTGACGGTCCACGATCTGGTCCATGTCGTCGGATCGTCGATCGTCACGACATATTCGATCGTGTCCGCGTCGAGCCGCGTCCACCGTTCAACGAGGTGCAGGTTTCCGTGAGCTCCCTGGAAGTCCGACTTCGGCGAGAAATTCGTGACGTCGACGACCAGCGTGTCGCCCTCCCATCGGCCTCGTGAGTCGCCCCACCACTGGCGGATGGTCGCAGGCAGGTGCGGGGCCATTGTGATCGGTATATTGCGAAAGCCTCCGAGCCCAGGGCCCATGTCGTAGAAAATCGAAATTACGCCTGGACCCTGCACGATTCGACTGAATCCGCCAACAAAATTACCGAAATCCGGAATGGTGCCCGCCAGACACCGCTCGTTGAGGCCGCGGTCCTCGGGGCCATTCGCGCGGTTGATCCCGGCACCTGTACCGCCCACGTAGCTCGGAGGCATCTCGTTTCGTCTCGGTGACACAGGTCCGTACTGCCCGCCGGCGCAGCCGGGGTGTTTCTCCTTGCAGGCAGCAGTGGGTTGGAGGAGGGCGAGCTGGAACGCTCGCAACGTCGCCCTCGCCTTCCGAGCCTCCGGCATGAGCTGGGGAATTCTCCCGTCCGGTGGATCGACGATGAGTGAGGTTCGTCTGCCGACAGGCAGATGCACCGTAAAGGGTGCCTGGCTGAATTCAGTATTGACGTCTCGCTCAGTACCCCGAGCCCGGCGGTCTTCGGTGCTGTCCCGGCTGATGATGTCCGCAATCTGCTGATCGAGTTCAGCGCGTTCGGCGTCCGAAAAGAACTCCTGGTTAGCGTACTTGGCGGGCCGCTCGAGGGGGATGTCGACATCCCTGGACCAGATGCCCTGGAGGTCTGGCTCGCCCCACGGCGTCTTCGGCGCTGACCCCGTCGTCGTGGAAGTCCGGCCCGTGATGGCGTACATCGCCAGCGATGCGACCGCGAGGGTCGTCGCCATCCCCGCCAGCAGGAATAATCGCTTCTTGCCTGTAGACATAAGCTGTGGGGCTTGCTCCGCCTGGCGATGGCGAAGCGGCTCATCTTACTACCGATCACCCGAGAAACCGTGGCCGCTACGCGGATCTAATCTAAGGTCCAGAGCCGTGACATACAATCGCGCACACGACCCTGCGGGGTCATGCTCTGGAGGGACATATGTCTTCGACTCGAGTCATTCTTCAAATTCTTGCGGCGAGTGTTCTCACGGCGGTCTTCGCCACCAGCGCCGCGGCAGCCGATCCTTTCACGGTGACATCCACGACTTTTAAGGATGGCCAGCTGATGCCGCGCAAGGTCGCCAACACGAACCCAAACAACCCCAATTGCGTCGGGGAGAACGTGTCGCCGCAGCTCTCCTGGACGGGCGTTCCCGAGGGCACGAGGAGCTTCGCGATACTGATGGAGGATCCGGAAGGGCGCGGTGGCGCCGGCGTGCACCACTGGGTGGCCTACGGGATTCCCGCGTCGGTGACGAGCTTCGCCGAAGGAGAGGTCAGTAAGCCGTCGGAGAAGTACATCGGCGGCAAAAGCACGCAGGGCGTGGGCAACTACTCCGGGCCCTGCACGCCGCCCGGGTCGCCTCACCACTATACGTTCGTCGTGATCGCGACTGACATGGATCCCAAGGAGTTGCCGCCCGGTCTGACGCGGGAAGAGGTGCTGGCGAAGATCGTCCCGCCGGCTCCAATGCCGTCTCACGCCAAGGGCGCGACCGGTATCGTCGGACTGTTCGTAAAGCCGAACTAGACCTGCGATCAGTCAGCGGTGCACGGCGTGGGGTTCCACTTCGAGCCATCCGGCTCTTTCCGGATGTCGGTGCTCGTGATGAACTCCTGCCCGAGGTACTTCGAATCGTTCACGATGGTCGTGACGGTGATCCACGTCGAATCGCGAGGCCCCGGGTGCAGGTCGAAGTACTCGGTCAACACCGCGCTCTCGCTGTATGGGACGCCGTTCCTGCGCAAGTACCCCGGTCGTAACTGCGTGGTCACCACGCGCAAAGACCCCCAGCGCGGCGAGCCAGGCGCTCCGCCACCCTGTACGCTGTCCCACGCAGCGGTGGAAACCCCCTGCCAGGTACGATCGGCAATGGCCGTGGGGGTACCGCCGAAGTGCAGCAGCCGCGTCTGCGTCCCGGTGTCCGTCTCGATTTTCAACGTCCGCTCGTCCTGCCAGGTGATGTGGAGCCGTCCCGGCAGGCGCATCAGGCCTGGAGCGCCATACGCTCGGCACGCCTCGCCGGCGGCCGCATCACGGGCGGGATCCCACTCCCTGGCGATGCGTTGCCCTTCCGCATTGAGCGGCACGCCGCCGGTGTCGCCTTTCGCGGGTGTCACCATGCGATAGCGCCAGTCTTCCGACACCACCGAGACCCAGTACCCGGTCAGATCCACTGGCGCCGCCTGCCGCGGCGAAGACGCCTGTTCGCCGCCGGCCCCGGCGCCCCGACCGCGCTGCGCATCCACGGGCGCGGTTCCGATGACGACGAGCAGCGCGAGCGCGACGCCGATAGGCGCGCAGACAGCGCGCGTAATGATCCCGCCGGTCACCGCGCCTGCAACCCGCGAAACACAGCATCGACGAAGGCATCGCTCGCGCCATACTCAGGGTCGTACTCGAAGGTCGGCTTCGCCGCCTTCACTTGCTGGAGTGTCATTCGCTTCTCGACCATGTCCTTGACGCGGTCGCGCACGATGGTGAGCATGTCGCGGTATTCCATGACTTCGCTCTCATCACAGACCCGCCCGTGCCCTGGCACCACCATCGTCCCGCCCTCTTCCTTTTCCGCCGGCACGATCAGGTCGAGCAGCCAGTTGACTGCGTCAATCTCCCCCTCGATGCTTCCGCCTCTCGTTGTGTCGATGACGGGATACCGCGTGGGGTCGAAGATGTCCCCGGTGGCGACGACATCGGACCGGCGGAAGAACACCACGACGTCGGCGTCGGTATGCGCCGCCGGAAGCCGAAACATCTGAATCGCCTGACCGTTGAATGTCAGATCCTGCTGCGGCGTGGGGAACGCCCAGCTGGGCCAGGCGCCGGCCGGCGCCGGCGACTGCTGACCCGTAGGCGCGCTCATGCGGGTGAGAATCGCCTCATGCGCGACGATCACGGCCCCTTCTTCTCTATTCTCGCGGGTCCGAATCCCCTGGCCGATCCCTTTGACGGCGATGTTCCCGCCGACATGGTCGGCATCGGCGCTGGTGTCGGTGATGTAGCGGATTGGCTTGTCCGAGATCGCGCGGATGGCGGCCACCACCTTCGCACTCGCCGCCTGGGTCCCCGTATCGACGACGAACAGGCCGTTGGAGCCGACGTTGACGGTGATGTTCCCGCCGGCGCCGCCGATCATGTAGACATCCGCGGCCAACTGGACGACTTCGAGCTCGGGGTCAGCGATGACAGCACCCGCCGCGCGCGGGCCGGGGCGCGGGGCCTGCGCGTGCGCCGCAGCAAGCGGCTGCATGAGCGCGAACGCGACAATCGCGACTCTCGACAGTCCTGCGCGCATCATGGGGCCGACGCTCCGACTGGCGGCAGCGCTCGCAGCATCTGTCGCAGCTTGCTCTGATACTCCGGGTACATCGCCTCGGCACCGGCGCGGGTCGCCTCGAACGGGAGGCGGAACTTCGTCGAGTATTCGGTGAGGTATTGATTCGTCCCGGGGAGATAGTGCGGCACGTAGCCGCGCGGCCGCCCGCCGCCTTCTTCCAGCGGCACGCACACGGTCCAGGTCTGGTACGATTCCGCCGTCACGTTGGCCGTCAGCGTGAAGTTCTGACTCTGCACCAGCGGTTCGGTGAGGTATACGGGATCCTCGATCATCGTCACGTGCGTCAGGTAGTTGTTGCCGTGACGGATGAAGTACTCGGTGAGCGTGGCCTGATCGCTCTGCGGCACCCCGTTGCGCCGATGGAAAAAGCGCTTGAGGTGCGTCGTCTTCACCGTCAGCATGTTGCCCTGCCAGGTGCCGGTCGAGAACCCCTGCCACGTGTGCGGCGCATACTTGCCGGGATGCGGACGCCCATCCATCCAGATGGTGCGCGTTTGCGAGAAGGTCGCGATGAACGTCTTGATGGCGACGAGGTCCTGCGTCGTGGGATCCTTCTCCTCCGAGATCCGGATCTGCGCCGGTCCGCGAAATGCCCAGGCCGCGCCGTTCGGCACGCACAGTCGTTCAACAACGGCAAGCCGCGACTCGCTCCACGCGTCGGCGTGCGCGAGCGCCTGCGGCGTGAAGGGTAATCCCTCGAACTCGCCAATCGTCGGGCCGTTGCGAGTCGAGTCTTCGTGGATGCGGCTGCTCCAATCGCCGACAAGGCTCACCTGAGCCCGCGCCGGGCTGGCCGCGGCGAGCGACATGAACAGAAGAAGCGCCGCCCCGGGGATGTTCTTCTCCACTCGCCGGAGCATACGCTAGAAGTCGAACTGGGCGCTGATCTTGACGAGTCGCCCCTGCATGATCGACTGCGGCGCCAGCCACGGCGTGGTCCCGCCGAATGTGTTGTTGAGCGACAAGATCGAGCTCTCGTTCAGTGCATTGAAGACGTCGAGGTTCACCGACGTCCTGTACGCACCGAACCTGAGTGACTTACCGATCCGCAGATCGAGCTGCGTGTATCGATCGTAATTGATCGAGTTGGGTGCGATCAGGTTCACGGTCGCGTTCGCCGCGCCACCGGAGAGCGCCCGCCCGAGCGAGGGCGTCACGATCGCGTTCGACGCCACGTAGGTCGCGCTGAGCGCCGGCCCCGGGAGGTTCTGCAGCGTTCCGCTCAGATTCACGCCGACGCGCGGCAGGGTGTATGCGGTGACGAACTTGACCTGCGTTAACCACGGCGTCGACGCGTCGCAGAACGGGTTGAGCATGGCCGTCGCGTTGGTGACGGGGGAGATCATCTCGGGGACCTTGTCGCGGACCCCGCACGTGTTGTTGTTGGTGCGCCCGGTGCTGGTGCCGCCCTGCACCAGGAGGCTTCCTCGCATCCGCGCGCTCAGGTTGATGTCGACGCCCGACCACGTCTCGCTCTGGTCGCCGTAGTTCGACGCCTTGGTGATGTAGTTATCGACCTGTCCGACCTTGTTCTGGTTGAGATCGAAGAACCCGCCAACCGTCTCGCCCGCGCTCGGGAGCCGCGAATCCGTACTCGGTGCGGTTACGCTGAAGGCGGTTACGTCGGTGGGCGCCACCGCGCGGTTGTCGGTCACGAAGAAGTTGCCGTACCATCGGCGGAAGTAGCTTACGTCGATGGAGACGCGCGGCATGAGCTCCTGCTGGACGCCCGCCGAGAATTCCCAGTTATAACCGCGCACGCCCCAGCCCTCCATGATGGCGGGGTCGTAGACCGCGCCGCCGAGAGCCCCTCCGAAGTTCTGGTTGGCCATGGCGCTGCACTCGCCGTTGGCGGCGGGCAGCGCGAGATCGCAATCCGGGATGTAGTTTCCGTTCCGAGGGTCGCCTGCCGGAAACGTCGTCCGGTCGTTCCACGGGCGCGTGGTGGTGTTGCCGACGCGGTTGATGGGCATCAGCACAGAACCAAAGATCGCGTCGCCCGAGCTCAGGCCCTGCACGTACTTGTTCAGGCTTACTTTGAGAGCGGTCTTACCGTCGCCGCGGACGTCGAACGCCGCGCCCAGCTTCGGCGTGATGTCCTTGAAGTTCACGCCGTCCGTGGCCGGGAACACCAGGTTGCGCGTCGGCAGCAGCAGCGTCGGGCCGGCCACCGATTCGGGTGCCGAGTTGGCGAAGTGATCGAAGCGCAGGCCGCCGGAAAGCGTCATGCGGCCGGTCGTCCACTTGTCCTGCACGTAGATGCCCGAGTCGGAATCCGTGGTGTAGGTCGTCGCCAGCGGGTAGCCATAGAGCGTGATCAGGTTCGGCACGCTGTTGTTGAAGCGGTAGCTGTAAGGGATAGCCCCGGGCAGCTGGTTGCCGAGGTGGTGAAGTTCGTTGCCGTTGCCGAACGTGAAGCCGGCCTTGAGCAGGTGGCCGCCAGTGAAATACGACACCGCCGAGCGCACGAACATTGTCGAGAACCAGGAATCCCGAAGGGTGGGGTTGCCCGTGCCGACGTTCACACCTCTGTAAACGAGGTTGCCCAGAGCCTGCTCGGTCACGGAGATCATCGCGGGATTGTCGAACCCGGGCGGCACCGTGCGGACCTGGTCCTGATGACGGTTGATGAAAGCGCCGTCGATGAGCAGGTTATTGGTCAGCGGGGCTGTCCAGTCGCCCATCAGGTTCCGCTGCGTGAGACTCTTGCGATGAAGCGCGGCCTCTGGCGAGGTGGTGGCGTTGATGCCGTCGGCGCAGGCGCAATACCCCGACTCCTGATCGCTGAAGCCCACCTTCAGCTTCGGCAGCGCCTGCCAGGTGACGCGCAGGTGGAGATCCGAACCATCCACCTTGTTGAACGGCCGGCTCGACGGGTCGGGCGAGTACGTCCATGCGTTGGGATTGTTGCCGTTGAGATTCGCCAATATACCGGCCGAGTAGGTCTCGGTGCTCTGGTTCTTGTAGGCGACGTGGAACCAGAGGCGGTTGCGCACGATCGGACCGCCAATCCCTGGGTTGAAGTCGAAGCTTCGCTTCAACGCATTCGGCGTGCGCAACCCCGCAACTTGCAACTCGTCCGAGAAGTTGTCGCTCTGCATGCTGCCGTTGCCGAAGCCGAAGACGAACGTACCTGCCAGACGGTTGCCGCCGTCTTTCGGAATGTAGTTCACGCGCACGCCGCCGGTCGGAAGTTCAGCGGAGACGGCACCAGTGTCGATCGTGACCTCCTGGTACGCACTGAGGTTGGTCGCCACGATGAGAGTATTCGCGCCGTTGGCGGTGATGCCCAGCGAGACGCCGTTCTGCGTCAGACGCTGATCCGTGCCGCGGCTTCCGTGGACCACCAACTGCGACGACACCTGGTCCTGCGTGCCGCCGACGTCCTGGCTGAGCGCGCCGGCGATCGACACGCCGGGAATCAGCGTCGCGAGGTTCTTGTCGCTGCGGCCGGTCGGAATCGCGTCGATGATCTCGTGGCTGAGCACCCGCTGCTGCGTCGTGTTCTGCACGTCCACGATGGGCGACTCGCCGGTGACGGTAATCGTTTCCGTTATCTCGCCGACCCGCAGATCGGCGTTGATGGTGGCGGCGAACGAGCCCTGCAGCTCGATGGCGTCTCGCTTGACGGTCGAGAAGCCCGGCAGCGTGAACGTCACCTCGTACGTGCCCGGACGCAGGTTCTCGAGGCGATACTGCCCGGTGTCATTGGTAATCGTCGACCGCGCCTTTTCAATCAGCGCCGGACTTGCGGCCTCGACGGTTACGCCGGGCAGCACCCCGCCCGACGCGTCGCGCACGACTCCAGTGATCGATGCCTGCGCGAATGCCAGCGCCGGCATCAGGATGGCCACCAGAGCAACAGCAACAATGTTCGCGACGCTCCGCGCACTCATAGCGAATCCTCCCCGAGAATTTCTCTTCGCCGCAACTGACTGTGCCTGCGATGAAACAAACCGTGCTAATAACTATGGCGCGTGACACGGCACGATTAAATCGTGTTGCACAATCGCATTGCACAGTAGGGTGACTGCCGCAACACGTCAAGGGAATTCAAACAGGTTGCAAAAAGCGACATAGAGGATCTCATGCCCTCCCACTTCCTCAATTTCATCGGCGGCGAATGGGTCGCGTGCCGTACCAAGGCGACGTTCGCCAACGTGAACCCGGCGAACGTCGACGAGATCGTCGGCCTCTTCCAGGCGTCGACGGCCGACGACGTCGATGCCGCATTCGGCGCGGCGGCGGCCGCGCAGCCCGCGTGGGCGGCGCTGCCGGCGCCGCGGCGCGGTGAATGCCTGTTCAAGGCCGCGGAGATTCTCGCCGGCAAGCTCGCGTCGGTCGCCGAGGAGATGACGCGCGAGGAGGGCAAGACGCTGCCGGAGGCGACCGCCGAGATCAACCGCGCGATCAACATCCTCCGCTACTTCGGCGGCGAAGGCGCCCGACAGTTCAATCACCAGATCCCGTCCGAGCGAGAGAACGTCTTCTGCTTCACCATCCGCAAACCGCTCGGCGTCGTCGGCCTCATTACGCCATGGAACTTTCCGAGCGCCATCCCCGCCTGGAAGATGGCGCCGGCGCTCGTTGCCGGGAACACCGTTGTGCTGAAGCCGGCCTCACTCGCGCCTCTCAGCGCGCTCCGCATCGTGGAGGCGCTCGAGCAGGCAGGCGTTCCCGCGGGAGTCGTCAATTTCGTTACCGGCGGGGGCGGCGCGGTGGGCAACGCCATGCTCGCGCACCCGGCGCTTCGGGCGCTGTCATTCACGGGCTCGACCGAAGTCGGCGGCCTGATTTACGAGAAGGCGACGCAGCGCAAGCTGCGCGTCCAGCTCGAAATGGGCGGCAAGAACCCGACAATCGTGCTCGCTGACGCCGACCTCGACTACGCCGCGTCGATCCTCGTCAACGGCGCCTTCTTCTCCACCGGCCAGAAGTGCACCGCGTGCAGCCGCGCCATCATCGAACGGCCGATCTACGCCGCACTCGTGGACAAGCTGCTGGCCAAGACGCGCGCTCTGAAGATCGGCAACGGGCTGGAACGCGGCATCGACATCGGGCCGGCCGTCGATGACGCACAGCTGCAGACAGATCTCTCGTACATCGACGTCGCGCGGAAGGAAGGGGCGGCGCTGCTCTGCGGCGGGAACAGGCTCACTGGCGGACAATATGACAAAGGCTTCTTCGTGGAGCCCACGATTTTCGGTGGTGTCTCGCCGGACATGCGGATCGCCCAGGAAGAAGTGTTCGGACCGGTCCTCGCGCTCCTGGTCGCCGAAGACTTCGACGACGCCATCCGGCTTGCGAACGGCGTCAAATTCGGGCTGTCCGCGTCGATCGTGTCGAACAACCTGTCCCGCGTGCATCAGTTCGTGCAGCGCATCGAGGCCGGATTGATCACGGTCAACCTGCCCACGGCAGGAGTGGAGTACCAGTTGCCGTTCGGCGGCACGAAAGCCTCCAGCTTCGGCATGCGCGAGCAGGGACAACTGGCGCTCGACTTCTACACAGAGACTCGAACGGTCTATCTGAAACATACGGCCTAGCCCGGCAGGAGAGAATCATCAATGTCCGAAGCTCCTGGAACCCGCGCGGGCGGGCGGATCCTCGTCGACGCGCTTCGCCTTCACGGCGTCGACCGCCTCTTCTGCGTGCCCGGCGAAAGCTATCTCGACGTGCTGGACGCGCTCTACGACACGCCGCAGATCGACGTCGTCGTCGCCAAGCACGAAGGGGCTGCAGCCAACATGGCGGAGGCGGATGGCAAGCTGACGGGGCGGCCCGGCATCTGCTTCGTCACGCGCGGGCCCGGTGCGACGCACGCGAGCGTCGGCGTCCACACGGCCTACCAGGATTCGACGCCGATGATCCTGTTCGTCGGCCAGGTCCAACGCGATGTGCGCGGCCGCGAAGCGTTCCAGGAAGTCGAGTTCCGGCAGATGTTCGCCGCCCTCGCCAAGTGGGTGGCCGAGATCGAGACGGCGGATCGGATTCCTGAGTACGTGCTGCGCGCCTTCCAGGTGGCGACGTCCGGCCGCCCGGGGCCCGTCGTCCTGGCACTGCCGGAGGACATGCTGGCGGAGCAATCTTCAGTCCTCGACACGCGACCGTTCCACCCGGTGCAGGCGACGCCGGCCGATGCCGACCTCGAGGCAGTGCGTGACGAACTGGAGCGCGCCAGCCAGCCTCTCTTGATTGCCGGCGGCTCGTGCTGGTCCGATGAGGGGTGCGCCGCGCTCGCCCGCTTCGCGGAGGCGAACACACTGCCGGTGCTGACCTCTTTCCGGCGCCAGGACCTGATCGACAACGATGCCCCTTGTTATGCGGGGCATCTGAGCCTCGGCCTGCCGCCACATCTGCAGCAGCGCGTGAAGGCGGCCGACCTGATCCTCGCCCTCGGCACGCGGCTCGGCGATGTGAACACGATGACGTACTCCCTCCTCCGTCCACCGCACCTTGCTGCACGACTCGTGCATGTCCACGCCGACCCCCACGAGCTGAATCGCGTCTACCAGGCCGATCGGGCCATAAACGCGTCGCCTTCTGCCGCGGCGATCCGGCTGGGCGCCCTCGCGCCGATCGGTGCTCCCCGCTGGAGGGCGTGGACCGAATCCGCGCGCCGCGAGTACGAGCGCTTCATCAACGTGCCCGAGGCGGGCCCCCGCTGCGGCGTCAATCTCGCCGTGGTGATTCGGCACCTCGCAACACGCCTCCCGGCGGACGCCATCCTGGCGAACGGGGCGGGGAACTTCAGCGTCTGGGTGCACCGGTTCTTTACGTACCGCCGGCCCCGAACGGAGCTGGCGCCGACGAGCGGCTCGATGGGGTACGGCGTGCCGGCATCGATCGCGGCGAGCCTCCGCTATCCCAAACGCATGACCGTCTGCGTGGCCGGCGACGGCGATTTCCTGATGTATTCGCAGGAGCTCGCAACCGCGGCGCAGTACGGCGCCCGCGTGATCATGCTCGTCGTCAACAACGGGATGTACGGAACGATCCGCATGCACCAGGAGCGGCGGTTTCCAGGACGCGTCTCGAGCACCGACCTGGTGGGGCCGGACTTCGTTGCGCTGGCCAAATCATTTGGCGCCCACGCCGAGCGCGTCGAGACAACCGAATCCTTTGCGGCAGCGTTCGAGCGCGCGTGCGCCGCTGACCGATCAGCGGTGCTGGAACTGGTGATGGATCGAGATCAGATCACGCCAGACCGCCGGCTCAACGCCTGAGCCACTAGCTAGCGGCGGGCTACTTCTCGCCGAAGGACGGGACCGGCGCCGCATAGCGCGGGAGGGCGGACCGGGTCTCTTCGTCGACGGCCATCTCGAGCTCGCGCCCGCGCGTCTCCGGCAGCATGGCCGTAGCGATGAGGACGAACACATAGGAGCAGACGGCACAAAGCCCCATGGCGGGGCCCAGGCCAAGACCCGCGGCCAGCACGCCGACAAGCGCCGGCACGAACGAGCCCACCGCCCGGCCGGTGTTGTACGAAAATCCCTGACCGGTGGCCCGGACGCGCGTCGGGAACAATTCCGCAAACGTCGCGCCCATACCCGCGATGATCCCGGACTGACAGAAGCCGAGCGGAAAGCCGAGCAGCAGCACGGCGGTGTTGCTGAGCGGCAGCAACGTGTAGGCGGCGACGGTCACCGCCGCCGCGCACGCCATGATGACGAAGGTTTTGCGGCGACCGAGCCAGTCACTCAGGTGGGCGCTGATGATGTAGCCGAGGAACGACCCGAAGATGTTGACACCCAGATAGCCGCCGGTGCCGAGCACCGACAGATTGCGAACCGTCTTGAGGTACGTCGCCAGCCAGGTCAGCGTCGTGTAGTTCCCGCCGAGGCCCCCCGCCGCGAGCATCGACGCCAGGATCGTCCGGCGTCGCAACCCCGGGCCGAAGATCTCGAGGAACTGAAAGCGCCGGTCACCCGACTTGGCCCGCATCTCCCGGAAAACCTCCGGCTCCTCGACGTAACGGCGGATCCAGAGCGCGAAGAACGCGGGAAGCAACCCGAGGAAGAAGAGATAGCGCCATGCCATCTCCGGCGCCGCCACGCTGAACACGATCGTGAACAGGAGCACCGCTGTGCCGTAGCCGACCGACCAACCACCCTGGACACTGCCGACGGCGCGGCCCCGGATCCGCTTGTCGATCACCTCGCTCATGAGCGCGGCGCCGGCGGCCCATTCACCGCCGAAGCCAAGCCCCTGCATGCTGCGAGTGAACAGGAGCTGCTCGAACGACTGGGTGAACCCTGACAGAAACGTGAACAGCGCGAACCAGACGATGGTGTACCGCAGCACGGCGGCGCGGCCGAACCGATCGGCAAGAATGCCCGCCAGCCAGCCGCCGAGGGAGGAGAACAGCAATGCGGCCGTGCCCAGCGTGCCCGCTTGCGCCTGCGACATGCCCCACACCGCGATCAACGTCGGCATGATGACCGCATAGAGCTGGACGTCCATCGCGTCCAGCGCCCAGCCGGTGAAGCAGGCCCAGAACGTGCGACGCTCGCGCACGTTCATGCTGGAAAACCAGTTCGCCACGTGTCCTCGATTCGGCGGTTAGGTGATGACCGCGCCGGCCACCGGGAACGCCCACAGGAGATCCTCCCCAGCAGGCGCCGGGTATTGGAGCACGGCTGGGCGCATGTTTCAATGGCGCACTTGTCTGCGCAACGGGCGCGCGATCCGCGAGGTGTGTCAGAGCAGCCGGAAGGAAATGCGGCTTCTTTCGTCGCCGGAACTAATTTGCAGCACCACGTCCTTTGTGCCGACCGGCACCTCGAAAATGACGTCGCCCTCTTTTGCGCTGTCGCCCGGAACGACTTCATTGATGGAGTTGGTGGGGGTGCGCGGCACCTCAGCCGCGATCAGTCGATACGAACAGCTCCAGAAGTTTGCAGAATAGCGGCCGGCATTCAGATACGAAGGGCGAACTTCAGCGATCGTCTGTCCATGTAGATCGGCTCGAACTCCGCAGATTCCGCCAGGCGAAGGCGAACGGCCTGGCGTTGTGCGACTCCTGCGTCATCGGCGAAAAGCACGTGGCCATCTTGAACAACTGGGCGGCAGTATCGCTGGAATTCGGCGAATCCTGTAGGATCCCGCCGAGGTTTCGACATGACTCCACTTGTGCGATCCATCACCGCCGGCGTGACGTTCGTCCTCCTGCTGGCCGCCACCGCCGCGGCGCAGCAGCCGCAACCGATGCGCAGCATCGTCAACATCACGGGCCAGCTCTTTCGCGCCCAGAACGACAACCACTACA
>Ga0105340_1000139_pt1 | contig 35153 bp, 30 predicted proteins | sample EasRivMeERMLT700_FD_89676 | JGI IMG/M metagenome (GOLD analysis project Ga0105340, IMG submission 89676) | Soil microbial communities from meander-bound floodplain in the East River, Colorado, USA - East River MetaG ERMLT700 | ecosystem: Environmental > Terrestrial > Soil > Floodplain | place...
CTGCGCGTGCGTCCTCTTGCGGCGGTTTCGCAAGATCGCGATCAAACCAAGCCCTCCGGTCCCGAGGAGGAGGAGGGACGTGGGTTCAGGGACGGCATTTAGGTCCACTGGTGCCAGGAAACCTCGAATCTCGCCGCCCGGATACAGAGTTGAATGAATGTTTAGATACGCGCGGCCCGAGGTGATGCCGCTGAAAAGCGCAGCCTCCGCGAGTGCCGTCGTGCCGCCACTATCAGTGATCCATCCCGCCCTGTAGCTCGACGCCAACGTCATGTCGAGGGTGTTGTCATAGGCGCCCGCGATAGCCCCGCTGGGAAACCCGGTGAAGGTTGGGGTTGTCGTCGTGACCGGACCCAGGGTGTCCGCCGTGTTTGCGTCGCCTGGACCGTTGATCACGTGAATGTGAGAAGCGGTATTGCCGGCGAGCAGATCCTGAAACGTGACTTGAACACGCATTGTGTGAAGGGCCGCGTCAATGGTGACAAGCGCAAATCCGGTCCCCGGCGATGTGTTCGCGGGTGATTCCGCCGGCCCCGATAGAGCCGCAGAGAAGAGGATCGGTGACGCGGTGGCCGGTCGTATCGCCCCCGTCATCATGAGCAGCACCAGCACGACTTTCCATTTCATAGAGTCCAATTTCCTTTCAGCCCTCGGCCGAGGCGACGCAGACAAAAGGCGCCGCCGACGGAGCCAACTTCGACAACACTCCTGATATTCCGAAGAATCTAGAGGGACCGCACCGGCGCCAGCAATGCGACGGCCACAGGTAATTGATGAGTCGGATGCCGTCAGACCCGAGTCTTCGCGGCCCGCAACGTGTTCTTCATCAGCATCGTAATGGTCAACGGACCGACGCCGCCGGGAACCGGCGTCAACGCGCCAGCGACGTCCGCGACTTCAGGGTGAACGTCTCCGACAAGCACCGATCCTTTCGAGCGGAAGACCTGGAGCCGTGGGTGTCCGTCACGGAACAGCAGTTGTGCAACGGCCGAGTCGGTCACCTTGTTCATGCCCACATCGATGACCGTCGCCCCCGGCTTCACAAATGTCCTCGTCACGAGGCCCGCCCGGCCGACGGCCGCAACGAGAATGTCCGCCTGACGGCAGACGTCGGCGAGGTTCGGCGTTCGCGAATGGCAGATGGTCACCGTCGCATCGCGATGCAGCAGAAGCAGCGCCATCGGTTTCCCAACGATCTCGCTGCGGCCGATGACGACGGCGTGCCGGCCCGCGATCGGGATCGACTCGCGCTCGAGCATCTCGATGATCCCGGAGGGCGTGCACGCGACGAGCGTTGCGCGTTTCTGAACAAGCAACCCCACGTTCACCGGGGTAAGCCCGTCGACGTCCTTCTCTGGAGCAATCGAGTCGAAGACATGCTGTTCCGCATTCGCCCCCATTGCCTTCGGGAGCGGCGACTGCACCAGGATGCCGTCGTGCGCCGCGCTTCGGTTCAGCCGGTCGACCAGCGCCAGCGTGTCCGCGAGCGTCGCGCTGGCCGGCAACCGCTCGAGGTCGGCGCGGAAGCCGATCTCGGCGCCTGCCTTCAGCTTGTTGCGCACGTAAACTTCAGATGCCGGGTCTTCGCCGACAAGGACGATTCCCAGCCCGGGCGGCCGCCCGTGCGCCGCCGCAAAAGCCGCGACCTCCGGCCTGATTTCTTCCTGCATGGTCCGGGCAAGCGCCTGCCCGTCCAGCATCCTCGCTGTCATACCGCGACACCCTTCTCGAGCGCCTTCACGCTCTCCGTCCGGCCGAGCACGACAAGCTCGTCGCCCGCCTGCATTACCGCCTCGGCGGGAGGATTGAATTCCATCGCTCCGCCGGCGCGCTTGATGCCGACGATGATGACGCCAAATTTCTGGCGGATATCTGCGCCAACGATCGTCTGGCCGGCCAGTGCCGATTTGTCATGGATGTGAACCTGTTCCATCGAGAGATCGAGCCGCTCCGAGCTGGTTGCGAGGTGAACGAAATCGACGACGGCCGGCCGCAGGGCCGTCTGCACCATGTGGTTCGCTCCGATGTGGTACGGTGAGATCACACGGTCGGCTCCCGCCCGCCGCAGCTTTGGCTCCGCATCATCGGCTTCGACGCGGGCAATGATGAAGAGATCCGGGCGCATGACCCGCGCCGTCAGCACGGCGAAGACGTTCTCGGCGTCGGTGCCGACAGCGGCAATCAGGCCGCGGGCGCGGTGAATACCTGCGCGCATCAGCACCTCTTCCCGACTCGCGTCGGCCTCGATCGCCAGCCATCCTCTCTCGATTGCCTGTCGCACGCGTTCGGGATTGCGCTCGATAACGACCAGCGGGACGCCTTGCTGATGCAGCTCCGCGGTGATAATTTCGCCGATGCGGCCATAGCCGCACAGGATGAAATGGTCTTTGATCTGTTCCAGCATACGGGTGACGCGCCGCCCTTCGAACCGCCGATGCAGCCCGCCCTCCACGATAATCGATGCCAGCAGGGTCACGGTGTAGAACGCGGTTCCCACACCGCCGAAGATCAGCAGGATGGTGAATACCTGACCGGCGAGGGTGAGCGGGTGAACCTCGCGGAAGCCGACGGTGGCCACCGTCGTCACCGTCATGTAGAACGCGTCCCACGCGCTCCACCCCTCCACGAGCATGTAGCCGGCGGTGCCGCCTGCAATCACGATGAACAGAAGCGTCATCGCCAGCCGCGGCCCACGCGTCCACGACCAACGATCACCTCCAGTTGATCGCGGCATGTGACGATCGACGAATGGGCTAAACCGCCTGCGGTTTCGCCCCTGTCCGCGCCAGCAGGCGGCCGACGACGAACAGGACCGCCCCGGCGCCCAGCACCTGCCATCCCAGGACGTCAGCGCTCTCCGGGGTCACGCCGAGCCCGATTCGCGAAAGCAGCGCATCGAGCTCGTGCCATTTCGCCGTCGTCTCGGTCGTGATGCCGAATCGCGTCATGTATGCGAGCAGCGTCATGAAGAAGCCGTTAAACAACGTCAGCGCCCCGAGCATTGTCACCAGATTGCCGAACGCTTCGCCGGACGACCGAGTCGCCAGCTCCGTCCTGTCGACGAGCGGGCTGTTGCGGCGGCCATAGGACCAGTAGATCGCAATCCCGATGTCGAGCCACACGAGGAAGCGCACCCACGTGATGACCGGCAGGCTGAGCATCAGATAGAGGCAGGAGACGATGCCGAGAATCGGGAACACAGGGCCACCGGGCACGCGGAACGGGCGGTGTGCCTCCGGACGCTGGAAGCGCAGGACCAGCACCGCTGCACAGACAACGACGAAGGCGAACAGCGTACCAATGCTCGTCATTTCGCCCACGACCTGGATCTGCGTGAGGCCCGCAACGATCGCGACGACAACGCAGGTAATGATCGTCGTGATGTACGGCGTGCCGAAACGCGGATGCACTTTGCTAACGCCCCTGGGCAGCAGGCCGTCCCGGCTCATGGCGAAAAAGATGCGCGGCTGGCTCATGAGCATGACCAGCAGCACGCTCGTGATACCCGCCACCGCGCCGGCGGAGACGAGGTAGGCCGCCCAGTCCTGACCAATCAGGCTCAACGCGAAGGCGACAGGCGCGTTGAGGAACTGGGTGACGACGGTCGGATCGGCGACGGGCGCGCCCGGCAGGCTCGCCGGGTTCGAGCGGTATTCGACGACCGGAACGATACCCGAGAGGATGCCCGCCACCGCGAGATACAGCGCCGTGCAGATCACCAGGGACGCGATGATCCCGATCGGCAGGTCGCGCTTTGGATTCTTTGCTTCTTCCGCGGTCGTGGAAACGGCATCAAAGCCGATGTAAGCGAAGAAGACGACCGCAGCCGCCGCCATCACGCCGGACCATCCGTACGGCGCAAACGGCGTCCAGTTCTCCGGCTTCACGAACCGGATGCCGGTTACGATGAAAAAGAGGATCGCGACGAGCTTGGTCGCCACCATCGCGGCGTTGAAGCGCGCGCTCTCGCGCACGCCGATGACCAGCAGCACCATGATGAAGAGCACGATGATCACAGCGGGCAGATTGATGATCGTGCCAGGGGTAAGCGAAGAGGGCGCGGCGCTCATCCACATCGGAAGCTGAATCCCGAAGCCCGAGAGCAGCTTCTGCATGTAGCCGCTCCAGCCGATCGCGACAGTCATCGAGCCGACGGCGTACTCCAGGATGAGGTCCCAGCCGATCAGCCACGCGACGATCTCGCCGAGCGATGCGTACGCGTACGTATAAGCGCTGCCGGCCACCGGCACCATCGACGAGAACTCCGCGTAGCAGAGGGCGGCAAACGCGCAGGCGAGCCCCGACGCGAGATACGCCATCGTGATGGCCGGGCCAGCCTGGTTCGCGGCCGCCGTCCCGGTGAGCACGAAAATGCCGGTACCGATGATGGCGCCTATGCCGAGCAGCGTGAGGTCCAGCGCGCTCAGGCTGCGCTTCAGCGCCTTGCCGCCGCGCTCGGCGTCGCTCATGCATTGCTCGATCGACTTCGTCTTCAGCAGATTCGAATCCATGGCGGCTCGGATTATATGGGATTAGGGACTGGGGTTCGCGGTTAGGGATTCGGGACTCGGCGTCGATTCAGATGTTCAGTACACGAATATAGTCCGCCACCCGCTTCACCGGATCGTTCCCCACGAGCAGGTCAGCGATCACCGCGACAGCCGATGCGCCGGCGGCAATGAGGTCGGGCACTCGATCGAGCGTGATGCCACCGATCGCCACGAGGGGACGGTCGTGTAACCGCGCGGCAGCGGCCGATACGAGCTCGAGTCCGACGGCCTCGTACCCCGTCTCCTTGGTGCTGGTGCCAAACACGGGACCCACCGCGACGTACGACACTGGCTCGAGGAGGGCCGCGTCGAATTGATCGGTCGTGTGCGTTGAGTAACCGACAATCGCGTCGGGTCCGAGCACACTTCGTACCGCCGCGGGGGTGAGATCGTCCTGACCGACATGCACGCCCGCGGCGCCAGACAGGAGTGCGAAGTCCGCGCGATCATTCACGACTACGGTCGCGCCATGCGCCTCGGCGATCCGCACCACCGAGTCGCACAGGTCGAGAAAGTCTGCGGACGGAAGCTGTTTGGCGCGGACCTGAATCCAGGTGGCGCCGCCATCGAGGAACGCACGGCACAAATCGGCGGGCGCCCAGCCGGCGCGCTCAGCCGCATCGACATCCAGGATGGCGTGGAGGGTGGCTATGACGCCTCGGCGAGCGACCCTGTCGCCTTGGGAGCCGGCGCGAACCGCTCCATGAACGAGGTGTTCACCTTTCCTGCGGCAAAGTCCGGGTCGTTGATGATCTTCAACTGCAGCGACACCGTCGTCTTGATGCCTTCGACGACCGTCATTTCGAGTGTGCGGCGCATGCGGGCGATCGCTTCCTGACGGTCGCGTCCGTGCACGATGATCTTGGCGATCATCGAGTCGTAGTAGGGCGAGATCGTGCACTCGGAATGGGCCGCCGTATCGACGCGCACTCCGGGGCCGCCGGGAACGCTGAACACCCGGATCACACCCGGCGACGGGGCGAACGTCTCGGGATCCTCCGCATTGATTCGGCACTCGATCGAGTGGCCGGTGAACGTGACCTCGCTCTGCTTGAACGACAGGCGCTCACCAGCGGCGATCCGGATCTGCTCTTTGACGATGTCGATTCCGGTGACCATCTCGGTGACGGGGTGCTCCACCTGAAGGCGGGTGTTCGCTTCCATGAAATAGAACTTCCCGTCGTGGTCCATGAGGAACTCGAATGTGCCGGCATTCGTGTACTGCACGGCCTTCGCGGCATCGACGACAAGGCTGCCCATCTTGCGGCGAACTTTGTCAGTCAGCGGCGACGCCGGCGATTCTTCGAGCAGCTTCTGATGGCGGCGCTGGATCGAGCACTCGCGCTCGCCGAGGTGCACGAGGTTGCCGTGATGGTCACCGAGGATCTGAAACTCGATGTGACGCGGGTTCTCCAGATACTTCTCGACGTAGACGTCGCCCACGCCGAATGCGGCCTCGGCTTCGCGCTGCGCGGTGCGAAGGGCGTTCCCGAGGTCGGCGGGGCTCCGGACCACCCGCATCCCCCGACCGCCGCCGCCGGCCACCGCCTTGATGATCACCGGGTACCCGATGTCTTTGGCGACTTTGATCCCCTTCTCTTCGCCATCGACGGGACCATCGCTGCCGGGCAGCATCGGAACGCCGACCTTCTTCATCGCCCGTCGGGCGCGCGCCTTGTCGCCCATCAGCTTGATCACGCTGGGGTCCGGGCCGATGAACCGGATGTGGCACGCTTCGCAGACTTCCGCGAGGTACGCGCTCTCCGATAGGAAACCGTAGCCCGGATGGATCGCATCGGCGCCGGTGATTTCGGCGGCGCTGATAATCGCCGGAACATTGAGGTAACTGTCCGTGCTCCGCGGCGGTCCGATACAGACGTCCTCGTCCGCGAACTTCACGTGGAGGGAGTTTTCGTCGGCCTCGGAATAGACCGCGACCGTCTTGATGCCGAGCTCGCGGCACGCCACGATCACGCGCAGCGCGATCTCTCCGCGGTTCGCTATGAGAATCTTCTTAAACATTCGATTCGATGGGCCGTTCACTGAGACACGCCACGGAGGCACGAAGGCACGGAGCGAGCAAACATATATTGGATCTCCGCGTCTCCGTGTCTCCGTGGCCCGTGACCGTGAGCATCGCTACGCCGGTTTGAGCGCAAAGAGCCGCTCCCCGTACTGCACGGCCTGGCCGTTCTCGACGTACACCTTTACGACCTCGCCATCGCACTCGGCGTTAATCTCGTTCATCAACTTCATCGCCTCGATGATGCAGAGGACCTGACCCTTCTTGACCGTGTCGCCAACCTCGGCGAACGGCTTGGCGCCAGGCTCCGAAGCCCGATAGAACGTCCCGACAATGGGCGACTTCAGCACTGCGAGGTCGAGCGCCTCGTCTGCAGCTGCAAGAACTGGCGCTGTTGCGTCGCCCGCGGACGCCGCCGGCGAGGTGGGCGGACCGACAGGCGGTGCAAACTGGCCGTTCGGCCCGACCGACGTCCCGTTCCATGTCCCGGCGGTGTTTTTCCGGAGACGCAGCTTGAAGTCATCGCGCTCGAGCTCGAACTCCGACAGATCGTGCTCGCGCATCATGTCGAGGATCTGTTTGATTTCGTCGAAATTCATTAATCTACAGGGAGAGCAGCTCGCGCGGGAGCCGGGTGAGTACGTCGCAACCGGTCGCGGTCACGAGCACGTCATCCTCGATTCGGACGCCGCCGAACCCCGGCAGGTATGCGCCGGGCTCGATTGTGAAGACCATTCCGGCCGCGAGGGTCACGGACGGCATATCCGTTCGTGGCTTCCCGATCCGCGGCTCCTCGTGCACGTCGAGGCCGAGACCGTGTCCCGTCCCATGTCCGAACGCCTCGCCGAGCCCACGTTCGAAGAGCACGTTTCGCGCCGCCGCATCTACGGCGGACGCGTCGATACCCGGTTTGACCGCAGCGATTGCCGCCGCGTGCGCATCCCGCACCGCGTCGTACACCCGCCGCGCCTCATGCGAGGGCGCACCGATCGACACCGTACGCGTCAAATCACAGCAGTATCCGTCCAAGACGCCGCCAAAGTCCAGCACGAGCAGGTCCCCGGTCGCCAGCGCGCGCGCGCCCGCGCGGTAGTGGGGCATCGCGGAGTGCGGCCCGGAGGCGACAATTGTGTCAAAGGCCATGCGCTCGTACCCCGCCTCTCGGATCGCCGTTTCGATTGCCCCGGCAATGCGCCGCTCGGTTTCCCCGGCGCGTACCGACGCAAGCGCTGCCGGCATCACCTGGTCGAGCCGCGCAGCCGCGTCACGCAGCGTCGCGATCTCGGACGCGTCCTTGATCATGCGTGCCTGTTCCACGATGCGTTCTGTCGACCGCAGCGTGATGTCGAGACAGCGCGCCGCGATCGTCTCCCGCCACCATTCATACCGCGCAACGCTGACATGCGGGGCCTCGAAGCCGACTGTCGCTGCGCCAATCTCGGCGAGGCACGCGACGACAGCCTCTTCGTAGCTCGAAGGCACGTCCCACACGCGCAGGCCTGGACACGCCGCGGCCGATTCCTGGAATGCGCGCACCGATTCGTGATACCGGAAATCCACGAGCAGATGCAGCGCCTCGCGCGTCAGCACGAGGATGCCAGCCGTCCCGGCGTGATTGGAGAGGTAGCGGATGTTGGAGGGCGGCGTGACGATCAGGGCGTCAAGACTGAGCGTCTCGAGCGCTTTGCGAATACCGTCATGCCGGCGCGCCAGCGTGGAGGAGGAGGGAAAGCCCACGCGTCACTGCTGATGGGAGCGATCCTCAACGATCGCCGCAAGCCATCGCTCGAGCTCCGCGATCGCCGGATTCGAAACTGGGACGACGTCGAACGATTCGTCCTGGCCCGGCTGCGCCACGGATGGCTCCTCCGGATCCTGGAAGTGCGTGTCAACACGTTGCGACGCCGCATGTGGCTCGTCAGGAATCTGGAAATGGATCTCGACCCCCGATGACGCCACGAGTGGCTCGTCCGAGACGGGGAGCTGCGTGTCGAGGCTCGAGGAGCTGAAATCCGGTGTCGGCGGGAGATCGAGCGTGAGCGCGTCGAGTGCGCCAAGTGCTTCGATCGGCTGTGGCTGTGGGGCCGCGGTCGGAGGAGGGTCGATGGGCGACGTGTCGCCGGCTTCGCCGCGACGCTGATGGATTTCTGCGAGGCCGCGAATGGCAGCCAGGTTGTCTGACGCCAGATCCAGCACCGCCTCGAGCTCCGTCCGGGCGTCGTTATACCGGTGGAGCTCCATCAGGGCACGACCGAGCGTCACGCGGGCGGAGAGGTACGACGGATGATGGGCGAGGCCGGCGCGGCACGTGGTGATCGCCTCCTCATATTTGCCCATGCGCCGGTATTCCTCGGCGAGCTGCGCAAACGCAATGGAGGTCGGATCCTTCTGCACCCGCCGGCGCAGCTCTTCGATACGCGGGTATTGGGTCACTTCCATCAGATTCTACGTGCGGTACATACAACCGACGCGCCTGACCAAATAAAAGCGCCGGAGCGAGGGCCCCGGCGTATGGGATCCGGTCTCGGGCGCCCCGCCTACGGGACCACAGCGACGTTCTGCTGGTTAACCCCGTTGCGGTTCTGACTGTCGACGACGGTCAGTTTCACGACGAACGTATTCGCCGAACCGAAGGTGTGCGTCGCCAGTGGATCGGATGTCGTGCCGCTGCTGCCATCACCCCAGTTCCACTGGTATTCCTTGATCGTCGCTCCATTCGAAGGCGTCGAGCCAGATGCGTTGAAATATGTCGTGGCGCCGACGTGGACGACTGTCGGCGTAAAGAAGTACGCCGCGGTGATGCCGCTTGCGATCGTAAACGACGTGCTGGCCGCGCCGACTTGCCCCACATCATCGGTCGCCCTGACCGTTACAGCGACAGTGCCAGGCGACGAATACGTCTTCGTGACCGTCCGGCCCACAGTCGTGTCGTTCGTTCCATCACCGAAATCCCATTCGTACCGAACGACCTGGTGATTGGGCGCCGGCGTGGCGGTGGCGGTGAATATCGCCTGCTGGTTGAGAATCGGCGGACTCGGCGCGACTGCCAGGACCACCGTGGGGCTGGCCGGGGCAAACGGCGTCACACTCTGACGTACGGTCACCACGAGGCCTGACGGATCGGTCACAGTGAGCGCCACGTTATAGGACCGCGAAACGCTGAAAGCGTGGGTCACGATGCGACCCGCGGCCGTCACGCCGTCGTCGAAGTCCCACTCGTATATGCACGAACTGAGGCACTGGCCTCCCTCGTCGGTCGTCGGCGTTGCATCGAACGTGGCGAGCTTATTGATCTCGGGAGCCACCGGCGTCACGGTGAACGCTGGCGCCGGGGCGGTCGTGTTCGACGTTCCCAACAGCGCGATCGAAAGGCTCCCCGCGACGGCATTGTCGGAGTTGCCGCCAACGGGAACGGCCGTGACGACGATCGAGTTGTTGGGCATTATGGCCGTGGAACTCGGCGCGACCACCGCAAACGTCGCCTTGCCGTCTGGCCCAGTCGTCACTTGCGACTGAGACAGCGCCGCACCGGGACTCACGCCCAAGGTGACGATCTGGCCGCCGATGCGCAGCCCGCTCGCATCCCGTAACTCGAGGGTCACTGTCGACAGCGACGTCGCGTCGCGCGGCAACTGGTCCGGTGACGCCGTCATGACAACCGACCGGCCGAACCCCGATGGACCGGACAGGGCCGGCATGGCGTTGTTGTCGAGGCCGCAGGCCGCGGCAGCGATCGTCGCAAGGACGAGCCCGCCGAGTGCGGCTGTGCGTCGCAGATAATTTAGCGTATGCATCTTCATTCCTAGTTGGTGGGATCCCCGAAGTCGCCGAAATTGATCCCGATGGAGCCCGTGACCGCGACGTTCTTGCCGCCCAGGTCCTTGCCGTAAAACGTGACGTCGGCCACCGTGTTGATAATTGCACCAGATACTTGAAGAGCCTTGAGCGGCGCCTCCTCTTTTGCCGTGTGCCGAACGATTTCAAATCCCGCCTGCGCCGCTCCTTGGGGAGACACGGTAAATGTCAGCCCCGAGTCAAAGGCGTACGGCACGTCCACACCTTGCACATTGCGGCCGTCCGTGCGGCGGTAGACGACGCGGTAGTGAGTGAACATCACGGAGTTCAGCGGGCCCGGCACGTTGGTGACGCCGGGCGCACCCTCATCCTTCAACGCGAGCTCCATCGAGACCCGCCCGTTATCGTTGAAGACAGTGGGCACGTCGACGTTGTTCCTCTTCACCATCGTGATGACGTCGGATCGGAGCGTGCCGCCCATGTCGTCCGGCTTCGCGCCGGATGCGGCTTGGAGCGAGCGGATGGCGACCACCACCGACGACGGCCCTTGGTCATGAACGCCGCATCCCGCCGCCAACATGGACAGGGACGTCAGCAATGCGACGGTTGTCGACTTCGTACTCACAATGCACTCCTACAGCGTGATGATTCGGGGCGTGATGAAAATGAGCAGCTCGCGGCTTGCGTCGGTGACGGCGTCGCGTCTGAACAGCCAGCCAAGCAGCGGAATCCGTGACAGGCCAGGTGTGCTGTCCTTGTTCGTCTGTTCGCTGCTGATGTAGATGCCGCCGATTACGGTCGTGGCGCCGTTGTTGACGAGCACCTGCGTAATCGCGCGCTGCGTGTCGATCGGCGGAATGCCCTGGATCGCCCTGCTGTAATCGGGCGACGCGTTCTCGAGCGCGATGCGCATGATGACCGTGTTCGCCGCGGTGATCTGAGGCGTCACCTTGAGCGTCAGCGCGGCGTCCTTGAAGGTGACCGTGATCGTATTGTTCGCCATGGTCTGAATCGGAATCTGCACACCCTGCGTCATCTCCGCTTCGATGTTGTTCTGCGTCGTTACCCGCGGTGTCGACAGCACGCGTCCCTGGCCCTGTTTTTCCAGCGCCGACAGCGCAACGTCGAGGTTCAGCGCACCGTTGATCGAGCCGAGCGCGACGCCGAGCGCCGTCGTGGCGTTCTCAGCGGCCAGGTTGACGCCGCTCGGGACGGAATCGAAGCCCTGGTTGGGCGACGGTGGCCCCTGCGTGGGTCCGGTGCGACCGGTCACGCTGCCCTGGTTCGGGAACGCCAGTCCTGTTGTGTTGCCAATCGAGTTGCTCAATTGGCCGCCCACGCCCCATTGCACGCCGATTGTCCGGGCGAACTCGCGAGTCGTCTGAACGATGCGCGCTTCGATTTCCACCTGGGGTTGAGGCGAATCGAGCGTGGAAAGCAGCGCTGCGGCGCGGTCGAGCCGGTCCGAAAGGTCGTTGATGATCAGCGTGTTGGTTCGCACGTCGGTCTGGATCGATCCGCGCGGCGACAAAACCGTGGCCAGGAGCAACGGACGGAGGTCCGCGGCTTTCGCGTAGCTCAATGCGCGCGTCAACACCCGAAGCTCGCCCGACAGCGCCTGCTCGTCGGTCAGCTTACGCCGCGATGTTTCCTCATCGGCGAGCACCGCAAGAGGTGCCACGCGGACGATCGTACCGTCCACGACGTACCCGAGCTTGTTTGCACGCAGGATGATGTCGAGCGCCTGGTCCCACGGCACGTCGCGCAGGGATACGTCCACGGTCCCCTGGATCGTCGGATCGATGACGATGTTGAGCGCGCTGATCTCGGCGAAGGTCCGCAGCACGGCCCGAAGGTCCGCGCCCTGGAAATCGAGGCTGACCGGGTGTCCCGTGTAGCGAGGTGTGCCTGCGCTCCCAGTCTGAGGCGCCGGGACGTTCACGGTTGGCGGCACCGTCTGCGCGGCAGCCCGCACTTGCGGCGGGGCGACCTGCACCGGCGGCAACACGACAGCCGGCGGAAGCGCCTGCGACTGCGCCATGTTGGCAACCAGCTGCGGGGCCTGGGTCGGGGCCACCGGCGCCTGCGAAGGCGGCGTCAGGAGCACGGCTGCGCGCGTCTGCGGTGACGCAGGAGCGGCATCATCGAAAATGATCGTCAACGCCTGCCGGTCGGGCGACGGCTCGAGATGGTAGGTCGCGCGTCGCTGCAGCTCCACCGCTACACGCGTGCCGAGCGCACTCTTCTCGTTCAGCCCGATACGAACGTTCTGCACCGCCCCCTGCCCCACGGGTGTGAGACCCGGAAGCGCCGACGTCACGTTCGCGAGATCGACATAGAGCCGCGCCGGCCCCTCCTTCGATTCCTCGACGTTGGTCGTGACCAGAGGACCGGTGCCCTGCAGTGTGATGGCCGTGGCTGCGCCGCGGCGTGACACCAGCAGATCGCGGATGACTGACGACGGGCCGGCCGCGCCGATAACGCCTGCCGCCGCCCGATCGATACGATCGGTTTCGACGTAAATTACGTTCCGGGAGCTGCGGACGCGCGGGCGGATCGGCTGCGCGAGCGTCAGGCTGACGCGCGCAATGGTGGCGCCATCGAACGCCCGCGAGTTCTCGACCCGTACGCCGGCAATCGGCACGCGCGGATCGACGATGAAATTGTCGGCGAAGCCCACAGCGACGACATCGCGCATCTCGATGACGAACGTCCTCGGGTCGGGTTGTGACGCGACGTACGGCACCGGGTCGGAGGCCTCAATCGAGATCACGCCCGCGCGGTTGTCCACACGGGAGCTGATCCGCTTCAGGACTGCCAGATCCGTGCTGCTGGCGCGCAGCGGCACCATGACGCCAATGCCAAGCGCCGCGCACAGCATCCACAGAATTGCGTTTCTCGGTCGACACGCCATCACTTCGCCTCTTCGGTCTGTCGGAGCACCTTGCGCACCTCGCGCTGTTTTTCCAGAGACAGTGGATCGGTCACCTGCTGAGTGACCACCATGCTGTCCTGGGTAATCGTTCGAATCGTCCCGTCGAGCAGCCGGTCGCCCGCCCTCACGATGTAGGCCTTGGTGTCGGCGCCCTGCAGGATCCCCACGAAGCCGCCCTGGCTCGCGATAGTTCCCTTCAGCGTCACTTCACTTGTCTCGAGTCCCGTCAGACCGGCGGCGCGAGCCCCGAGCGTCGGGTTCTGTAGCTGACTGCCGCGCAGCAGCAGACTGGTGAACGGATCGCGCCGGCCCTCCGGGTGGTACGTGTACCCCTGCGGCTCGAGCGCGGGTCCCGCTGCCACGGGGGCAGCCGGAGGGGGTGTCGCTGTCGCGGGCGCCGCTTGCGTAGCAGGTTCAGCAGGTGCAGCGGGTGTCGCGGGTGTCGCCTTGGGATCTGACGCAGGCGCGGCGGCCCCCTGGGACGATGACGCCGGAGGCGGCGTCGGCTTGGGTGCGGACGCCTGAGGCGCGGTGCGCACCACGTACGGGTTCGCGAACACGAGCACGAGCGCAACGGCGAGCGACAGGAGGCGCGGTGCGATTTCCATCGCTATTCCGTCCTCGGCGCCGCGGCGGACGCCGCAGCGGGAACCGCGGGCTTCTTCGGCTCGATGAGCACGAACGTTGTCGCCGTGCAGTCGGCGGTGATCGTGTCACCCGCGTTCGCGCCGCTCTTCGCCTTGATGTGAATGCTGGTGACGTTGATGATGCGCGGGAACTTGCTCACGCGCTCCAGGAAGCTGCCCAGGTTGTGGTACGTGCCATCGAGCTGGAGCCCGATGGGCCATTCGGCGTACATCTGCTTGGTCGCCACCGCCTGCGGCGCAAAGCCGCGGATCGTGAGGTCGGACTGAGTCGCCATGCCCTGGATGCGGCGCAGCAGATCGCCCACGTCTTTTTCGTCTGGCAGCACGGGCCGCAGTCGATCGAGCTGTGCTTCGAGCGATGCGACCTCGCGGCGGAACTCGGGGAGACTGCGCGCGGTGGCCAGACCACGGTCGATGTCGGCGCGGATCGTCGCCAGCTGAGCCTGGCGCTGGTCGATGGTGTCCTGCACCGGTTTCGCGTACCAGTTCCAGAAAACGCCCGCGCCCAGAAGCGAGAGCGTGGCAAACGCGCCAAGCTGGCCGTACCACGGCATTTTGGTGAAACTGAGGTTCATAGCCATTTCTGCGTATCGGGCAGCCCGGAGGCCGCTTTATCGCGTCCCTCCTGGGGTCGGTGCGGGTGACGCAGCTTTGGCCGAGGGCGCGAGTTGCGCCTTCACCGTGAATTTGATCAAGTCGACGCCGCTTCCCGGACCCGTGCCGCCGACGGTTTCGACCTTGCTGTCGACGATCTCGATCGGCTTCACGAGGAGCGACGTGTTCCCAAGGTTGCCGACGAAGTCGGAGAGCGAGATGAGCGTCGTGCTCTGTCCCTGGATGGTGATGCCACTCCCCTTCTGCTCGAGGTCGGTCAGCCACAGCATGTCGGGCACGCTCTTGCTGACCGCGTCAAGCAGCTGTACCGGAACGCTCTGGCCGCCGCGAAGCTGCTCAATGAGGGCCACGCGCTGCTGCAACTGCGCGCGTTGCTGATTGAACGCGGCGACCTCGCGGATGATCGACTGAAGGCGCGCCTGTTCCTGCCGGGCGGACGCGATATCCGCATCGACCTGCGTCGACCGCTGGGTGAGTGAGTAGTACCAGTACCCGACACCCACCGCGGTCATCACGAGGAGCAGACTGCAGGCCAGCGTGAGACGCTTGCCGAGGTCGAGGACGATCGCGCGCTTCTTGACCTGCCGCTCGCCGCCGAGAAGGTTGATGCGAATCATCGGTCGCCCATCGTTCGCATCGCGAGACCGACAGCCACTGCCGCCGTCGCCGCCAGTTCGGCGGAGTCTCCGCCAAGTTTCTTCGCATCCCACGTCACGGTGCGGAACGGATCGAATTCCTCGACCGGCGCGTTGAAGCGCTCCTGCACCATCTCGCGGAATCCGTCAACGCGCGACGCGCCGCCGCTCAGCATGATCCGGTCGATCTGATCGGAGGACGCGGTCGCCTTGAAGAAATCGAATGTCTTCTGGATCTCGAGGAGGACGTTCTCGGTCACCGCGCGGAGAACCGGCTGCGCCTCCTCGAACGTGGCGCCGTCAACCGGAATGCCCTTCTTGAGTTGCTCGGCCGCTTCGAACGGAAGATCGAGCTCTTTCTGGACCGCCTCGGTGTAGGCGTTGCCGCCCATCGAGATGTCTCTCGTGAACACCGACTGGTCGCCCTGGAGGATGTTGATGTTGATCGCGCTGGCACCTGCGTTCAGGAGCACGACGACGCGACCGGCGTCGAGGCCGTAATTCACCTCGTACGCGTTCTGCAACGCGAACGCATCCACGTCAACGATGATCGGCGTCCGGCCCGACTGCGTGATCACGTTCGTGTAGTCGGTGATCTTCTCTTTCTTCGCCGCCACCAGCAGCACGTCCATGCTGCCCCGCGCGTTGGCGCCGGTGCCGGGGTCGAGAATCTGGTAATCGAGGTTGACGTCCTGGATATCAAACGGGATGTACTGCTCCGCCTCCCAGTAGATGGATTCGGACAGCTCGTTCTCCGTCATGACCGGCAGTGTGATCTTCTTGACGATGACCGCGTTGCCCGAGAGCGAGGCGCACACTTCCTTCGTCTTGAAGGCTTTGTTGCCGTCGAAGACGCGGCGGATCGCGTCGGACACCGAGCCGGCGTCGATGATGGCTCCGTCGACAATGGCATCGGGCGGCACCGGCTCGATGCCATAGGCCATCACGCGATAGCTCTTCCCCGAGGCCTTCAGCTCGACTGCCTTGACCGCGCTCGATCCGATGTCGAGACCGATGACTGTCTTGGCTTTTCCGAAAAACTGCATTCGTCCTCTGTCGTTCCGCGTAAGCTCGGCAACGGATGTGCCACCTGAATTTCCGTGTATCCGTCGCGATTTCCATTGAGCGCGCCGAGTCCCGCCTGTTACAGATGTGCAAGCGGCTCACACATTCGTAAGAACGGTGTGTTTCAAAAATTGCTGACGAGCTACTTATCGGCCCTCTTCCGTCGCCGCATCACCAGTTGGGTGGTTCCGCGCATCGCAGGCCCGCTCAATCCCAACCGCAAAAGTGAACGTGCGTCTCAAGAGTTGACACTCGCGGGAACCGTCCGTATCATTGGGGTTTGCGGTTGCAGGTCACGTCTCAGCCTGACGGGAACGAGACCCAGGGATAAGGCTCAGAACGAGCCCGAAAGATGGAGCGCGAGAAACGAGCCCGAAAGACCGGGCTTGTTGAGCCCCCAGAGAAGAAGGCTCCGTGTCAGGCCGGGCCCGCGAGGATTCCCTTTTCATGCGTAGTTTCGTGGCAAGCGCGAAGAGCGCAGACAGCCGGTGGCATGTCATCGACGCCCAGGGTCAGGTGCTCGGGCGTGTGTCGACCCTCGCCGCGCGGCTCCTTCAGGGCAAACACAAGGCGATTTACACCCCGTACATCGACACCGGGGATCACGTCGTCATCGTGAATGCCGCGTCGGTCAAACTGACCGGCCGGAAGGAAGAGCAGAAGATCTATCGGCACCACAGTGGATATGAAGGCGGCCTGCGCGAAGAGCGCGCCGCAGTCGTCCGCAAGCGGCAGCCGATTCGCCTCGTGGAAGAAGCTGTCCGCGGCATGCTGCCAAAGACCAAGATGGGTGACGCGATGTACCGGAAACTGAAAGTCTATGCGGGCGCCGATCATCCCCACGCCGCCCAACAACCCAAGAACATCGAGGTCGCATAGTTTGGCAAGCATCGAATACTACGCAACGGGTCGCCGCAAGACCTCCGCCGCCCGCGTCTTCCTTCGCCCTGGCAAGGGCGCCATCACCGTCAACCACAGAGAGTTCGACAAGTACTTCACGACCGAAGCGTTGCGTACGCAGGTCCGCCGGCCGCTCCTGCTCACAGAGACCGGTGAGAAGTTCGATATTCTCGCGACCGTGAACGGCGGGGGCGAGCACGGACAGGCCGGCGCCGTTCGCCTCGGCATTGCGCGGGCGCTCGTGGCGTACAACGCCGAGCTCCGGAAACAGCTCAAGAAAGACGGGCTGCTGACGTCGGATTCACGCATCAAGGAACGTAAGAAGTACGGTCTGGCTGGTGCGCGCAAGCGCTTCCAGTTCAGCAAACGATAGCGGCAGAGGCGGGCCTCCAGGTCCGCCTGAACGTCAGAGGAGAGGGAGGGAGCTTGTCAGGGATTGCGATGAAGGATCTACTGGAGGCCGGCGTGCACTTCGGCCACCAGACGAAGCGCTGGAATCCGAAGATGAAGGAGTACATTTTCGGAGAACGGAACGGCATCTACATCATCGATCTGAACAAGACGGTGAAGCGGTTCCGCGACGCCGAAGAGTTCGTGACGAACCTCGCCGCTGATGGCAAGACGGTTCTCTTCGTCGGCACCAAGCGCCAGGCTCAAGACGTGATGGCCGAGGAAGCGCAGAAGTGCGGCATGTACTTCGTCAATCAGCGCTGGCTCGGGGGACTCCTCACGAACTTCACGACAATCCAGCGCAGCCTCGGACGCCTCCGCGACCTCGAAGCCATGGTCACCGACGGCCGCTACGACACGCTCTCGAAGAAGGAAATCGCCCGGAACGAGAAGGAGAAGCGGAAGCTCCTCAAGAACCTCGAAGGGATCCGGCATATGTCGCGCCTCCCCGACGCGATCTTCGTCGTCGACACGCGCAAGGAAAAGATTGCCGTCGATGAAGCGCGCAAGCTGAAGATTCCGGTCATCGGCGTGGTCGACACCAACTGCGATCCCGACGAAGTGGACTTCGTGATCCCTGGCAACGACGACGCGCTGCGCGCGATCCGGCTGTTCGCCTCGAAGATCGGGGAGGCCGTGACGGCAGGGCGCGGCATGCGCGAGTCGCGGATCGCCGAAGAAGACGCCGCGCGCGTCGAGGAAGCGGCCCAGGCCGATGCCGCCGCGCGCCTCACCCGCGCGGTCCGTCCCCAGCGGCGCGAAACGACGCCGACGCCCGTCGCCTAGCGCCACGCGGAAGCATTCGCGCCGGCTCGCGGCATGGGCCGGCGTTTTTTGTGTACAGACTTTGTACGACTACCGTCCACGGTCTGCGGTCTACCGTCCCGCCGAGGACCGTAGTCAGTAGACGGAAGACGGTAGACGACGGAGAATTTAGAAATGGCCACGACGACAATCACGGCAGACCAGGTCAAACAGCTTCGCGACAGGACCGGCGCGGGCATGATGGAGTGCAAGGCGGCGCTGTCGGACGCCAACGGCAACATGGAAGAGGCGATCACGGTGCTCCGCAAGCGCGGCCTCGCTCAGGCGGCCAAGCGCGCCGGACGAGCGACCGCGCAGGGCATGATCGGGAGCTACATCCACATGGGCGGCAAGATCGGCGTCCTTGTAGAGGTGAACTGTGAATCGGACTTCGTGGCGCGCACGGATGACTTCCAGAATCTCGTGAAGGAAGTCGCGATGCACATCGCGGCCGCCGACCCGAGGTGGGTGCGACGCGAGGACGTGCCGGCCGAGGCGATCGAAAAGGAAAAGAGCATCTACCGCGCCCAGATGGAGAATACCGGTAAGCCGGCCAATGTCCTCGACAAGATCATCGAGGGGAAGCTCGGCAGCTTCTACTCGCAATTCGTGCTGCTCGAACAGCCGTCGATCCGCGACAACAATGTCTCGATCTCGCAGCTGATTGCGTTGGCGAGCGCGAAGACCGGCGAGAACATCCAGGTCAACCGGTTCGTGCGCTTTCGCGTCGGCGACACGGACTAACGCCGGCGTTCACCCTTCTCCGTTCTCACTGCTCCGTTCGTGTTCACGTTCATGTTCGGTTCGCCGTGCAGCGGCGAACCTGAACACGAACTGAGAAGACAGAACCGCGAAGCGTGAACGACATATAATCCCGTCTCGTGCCCTCCGCTGAACCGCCGCCGCTCTACAACAGAATCCTTCTCAAGTTGTCCGGCGAAGCGCTCATGGGCGACCAGCAGTTCGGGGTCGATCCCGCGGTCGCCACGCGCATCGCGCAGGACATCGCCGAGATTCAGGGGATGGGCGTCGAGACGGCGATCGTCATCGGCGGCGGGAACATCTTCCGCGGCCTGGCGGCGAGCACGCGTGGCATGGACCGCGCGACCGCCGACTACATGGGAATGCTCGCGACCGTAATCAACGCTCTGGCGCTTCAGGACGCGCTGGAGCAGCAGAACGTGCTGACGCGCGTTGTCACCGCCATCGAGATGCGGGCCGTGGCCGAGCCGTTCATCCGCCGCCGGGCCATCCGCCATCTCGAGAAGAAACGCGTCGTGATTTTTGCCGCGGGTACCGGCAACCCATACTTCACGACGGACACGGCAGCCGCGCTGCGCGCCATGGAGATCAAGGCCGAAGTGATCCTGAAGGGCACCAAGGTGAATGGCGTCTACACCGCCGACCCGATGCTGGATCCGCATGCAACGAAATACCCTACAATCTCCTACCTGCAGGTACTCGAGCGGCAGCTCAAGGTGATGGACGCCACTGCCATTTCGCTTTGCATGGACAACGAGCTGCCGATCGTCGTGTTTGACCTGCGCGAACCCGGAAACATCCGGCGCGTGGTCATGGGTGAGCCGATCGGCACGACCGTGTCATAGCGCAACTGGACGTCAATTCCTCAATGCCATCCGAGAGACTATGGATTTCAACGATCTGAAAGGAATGTTTGCCGAGGTGAAGACGCGCATGGACGTGGCCATTGAGCGCGTCCGGCGCGACATGGCGGGCGTGCGCACCGGCCGCGCGACGGTCAGCATCCTCGACAACGTACAGGTGGAAGCGTACGGGTCGAAAGTGCCGATCAATCAGGTCGCGAGCCTGTCGGTGCCCGAGCCGGCGCTGATCGTGGCCCAGCCGTTCGATCCCTCGGTCATCAAAGAGCTCGAGAAAGCCATCCGCTCGTCCGACCTCGGGCTCAACCCCGCCAACGATGGCAAGGTCGTGCGCATCCCGATTCCGCCGCTGACGGACGAGCGCCGCAAGGAGCTTTCGCGCCACGTGCACAAGCAGGCCGAGGAGGGGCGCAACGTCGTCCGTCAGGTCCGCCGAGACGCGAATGAGCGCCTGAAGAAGCTCCTCAAGGAGCACAAGGTCTCAGAAGATGACGAGCGGAAGGGCCTCGAGCACGTGCAGAAGATGACCGACGATCACGTCAAACTGATCGACGAGCTGCAGAAGAAGAAGGACCAGGACCTCCTCGGACATTAGTGATTGGTGATTAGCGATTCGTGATTGGCAATCACGAATCACAAATCACTAATCACCAAATGAAACTCCCATCATCCGCGCCGTCTGCAGCAGGTCGTAGTCGAGCGGCACGAATTTCGTCCGGCCCACAACTTCCCCAAGTGGCACAGGTACCAGGTCGGGCGGATGGTTCGCCACCATCTTCCCGAACTGGCCATTCAGGATCAGCTCCACCGCCTTCCCTCCAAACCGCGTCGCCAGCGTGCGATCGAAGGCCGTCGGTGCCCCGCCGCGCTGCAGATGTCCGAGGACGACGTGCCGCGTCTCCTTGCCGGTCAGGCGGCCCAGCTCGTCTCCGCAGAACTTCGCCGCACCACCGAGGCGCTCGGCGTACCCGACATGCGCTTCCTCGAGAATCGAGACGCTGCCGTCTTTCGGCCTGGCGCCTTCTGCGACGACCACGATGCTGAAGCGGGCGCCGCGCTCGTCGCGCCGCCGAAGGCATTCCGTGACCTTCTCCAGGTCGTACGGAATTTCAGGAATGAGGATGACGTCCGCTCCGCCTGCGACGCCGGCGTGCAGCGCGATCCATCCGGCGTACCGGCCCATGACCTCGACGGTGATGATCCGGCGATGCGCTTCGGCGGTTGTGTGCAGGCGATCGATCGCGTCGGTGGCAAAGCTCACCGCGGTGTCGAAGCCGAAGCAGCTCGTCGTCCCGTAGATGTCGTTGTCGATCGTCTTTGGCACACCGACCAGCGGAATCCCCTTCTTGTAGAACTCGTACGAGATCGCCAGCGTGCCGTCGCCGCCGATGCAGACGAGCGCGTCGAGCTCCATCTCCTGGAACATCTCCATCACGCGGTCGGCATAGTTGAAGGTGCCGGCCGGCGTGATGATCGGCTCGGCAAACGGATCGCCGCGATTGACGGTGCCGAGGATCGTGCCGCCGAGGCGCAGGATGCCGGTGACGTCCTTCTGCGTGAGCACGCGCGACTTTTCCGGATAGATCAGCCCGTCGAAGCTGTCCTCGAGCCCGATGACCATCGCGCCGGCGTTCGACGCGGTCTTCACGACGGCACGAATAACGGCGTTGAGGCCTGGAGCGTCACCGCCGCCGGTCAGGACACCAATTTTCTTGATAGTGGGCATTCAAGCGAGGCGTGGATAAAGAAGGTCGAAGAAGAAATAAGAAGTAAGGAGATCGCGTCGAGTATAGCGCGACGATCCATGCGTTGCCCCGGGTACATCCGCGTGGTACACTTTTGCGTTCGTGCCTGCGCGGATTGACGTATCCGTGACCGCGCGCTCGCATCAAGCCTTCTTCAATTCGGGCGGCTAGCTCAGCTGGGAGAGCGCTGCGTTCGCAATGCAGAGGTCGGGGGTTCGATCCCCCCGCCGTCCACCAACATTTTTGTGAGCCGGGATCTGCTCCCGGCTTTTTCGCGTACACCGGGGTTCGTCGCGCGTGCACAAGTTCCGTGACGCACGGACGATTCATTCTTGACTGACGGTTGACGCGGGAACTAATTTCATTTCACTTCAATTCGCCCCCCAAGTGACCCTTTTTCAGGGGAGGACTCCTCATGCTTCTTCGCACGCACAGGATTGCCGCGGCGGCGATTCTTGCCGCGGCCATTTACGTGCCCGTCCACATCTTCGCCGAGCAGGGCGAGGGGCAGGGCCGGCAGCCGGGCGACAACGCCAACGCGAACAGCAATCGCAGGACGAACAACATTTACGTGGTACAGATGGCGGAGCTCCCCGTGGTTTCTTACGCGGGAGGCACCAACGGCCTGCCGGCGACGAAGCCGAATGGACGCCAGAAGATTGATCCGCTGAGTGCCGCGGTCGTGCAGTACGCGGCATATCTGGACACGCGACACGATGAATCGCTGGCCGCTGTCGGGGGAGGCCGGAAGATCTATGACTATCACTACACGTTCAACGGATTCGCCGCGGAACTGACCGAGGCGCAGGCGGCGGCCTTGGGCACCGACGCCGCGGTCCTCAGAGTGACGAAGGACGACCTGCAGTTCGCCGACACCTCGTCGACGCCAACCTTCCTTGGATTGGATGCGCCCGGCGGCCTCTGGGAGCAGCTTGGCGGGACCGATCGCGCGGGCGATGAGATCATCATCGGCGACATCGATTCCGGTATCTGGCCTGAGAACCCGAGCTTTTCGGACCGCACTGGAACCAACGGTAATGCCTCGAAGAGCGGGAAGCTCGATTACAGGCAAATTCCCGGTTGGCACGGCAAATGTACGCCTGGCGAGCAGTTCACCGCGTCCAACTGCAATCAAAAGCTGATCGGCGCCCAGCGCTTCAACGAAGCCCAGGGCGGAGACGCCGGCATCGCGGCCAATATGCCGTGGGAATTCACCTCGCCTCGTGACTATAACGGCCACGGTACGCATACCGCGGCCACAGCAGGTGGCAATCATGGTGTCACGACGACGGGCCAGGCGACGATCTTCGGCCCTGTCAGCGGAATGGCGCCGCATGCGCGCATCGCGGCGTACAAGGCGCTGTGGTCCACGGAGGATGCGGCGACGGCCAGCGGATTCACCTCGGACCTCGTCGCCGCAGTCGATCAGGCAGTGGCCGACGGCGTGGACGTGATCAACTACTCGATCAGCGGAACGCTGACGAACTTTCTCGATCCCGTTGAGGTGGCGTTTCTGTTCGCCGCCGACGCGGGCGTGTTCGTCTCGACCTCCGCAGGCAACAGCGGTCCGACGACCAGTACCGTCGCACACCCAAGCCCGTGGCTCACGACCGTCGCCGCCGGCACGCATAATCGCGACGGCCAGGGATCGGTCACGCTTGGTAACGGCGTCACATACTACGGCGCCTCGCTCGCGACTCCGGTTGGTCCCGCGCTCCTCATCGATTCGACCGCCGCTGCGTTGGCCGGCGCGGATCCCGTCAAGGTCAGCCTCTGCTACGCGAAGGTCGACAACGGCGGGGTGGCGGTGCTCGATCCCGCGAAGGTCGCCGGAAAGATTGTCGTCTGCGATCGCGGTGTCACGGCGCGCGTCAACAAGAGCGTTGCGGTAGCGGAAGCGGGCGGCGCCGGGATGATCCTCGTGAACACGAGCATCAACTCCATCAACGCCGACTTCCACGTGGTTCCGACTGTGCATCTGCAATCGACCGATCGCGCCGCGGTCAAGGCGTACGCGGCAACCGTCGGCGCGACGGCGACGATTAATCAGGCCACTCTCATCTACAACGCGCCGGCGCCGTTCACGGCGTCGTTCTCGTCCCGTGGGCCGCTGGTCACGGGCGGCGGCGATCTTCTCAAGCCCGATCTCATTGCTCCTGGGCAGGACATCCTCGCGGCCGTGGCGCCCCCTGGCAATGGCGGCCGCGACTTCAACGTGTACAGCGGCACGTCGATGTCCGCACCCCACGTCGCAGGATTGGCCGCCCTGCTCAAGCATCTGCACCCGGACTGGTCGCCGATGACGATCAAGTCGGCGCTCATGACGAGTGCCTCCGACGTCCTCGACGGGCCGAACACGAATCCGCTCGTGATCTTCCGCCAGGGCGCGGGACATGTCGCGCCGAACAAGGCTGCCGATCCCGGCCTCGTGTACAACGCCGGGTTCAACGACTGGCTCGCGTTCCTGTGTGGCACGACGAATGGCGTGCGGGCAGATGTGTGCGCTGCGCTTGCAGGCGCCGGATATTCCAGCGATCCAAGCAATCTGAACGTGGCCTCGATCGCAGTCGGCGACCTCGCCGGCATCCAGACCGTGAAGCGGACGGTGACCAACGTGGGAGGTGGATCGGCGACGTATGCGCCGTCGGTGACCGGCATGTCAGGCATCACCGTCAACATCAGCCCTGCTTCCCTGACCATCAATCCAGGCGAGAGCAAATCGTTCACGGTCACCCTCACGCGCTCAGCAGCCACCTTGAACGCCTATACAGGCGGACAACTGACGTGGAGCGACGGGACGCATGCGGTGCGGGTGCCGATCGTTGTGAAACCGGTACCGCTGGCTGCGCCGCGCGAGGTGTCCGGATCGGGCGGCCCGATCAGCTATGGCGTCACGTTCGGGTATTCAGGACCGTTTGCCGCAGCCGCCCGTGGATTGATTCCTGCCGCGACCACGGACGGAACGGTGGCCGACGACCCGGGCAATAGTTTCAGCATCGGCGGTCCTGGCGTTGTGGCAGTCCCAGTCACGATTGCAGCCGGGACGACGCTCGCGCGCTTCTCTCTCTTCGACGCAAATGTCTCGCCCGCGAGTGATATCGACTTGTATGTCTACAGAGGCACGACGCTCGTGGGCGCCAGTGGTGGCGGCACCTCCGCAGAAGAGGTGAATCTCCTCAATCCCGCCGCGGGGGACTATGTCGTCTATGTCCACGGCTACGGCGTGCCGGGCACTGCCACTTTCAGATTGTTCTCGTGGCTGCTTGGATCGACGCCTGCGGGTAACATGGCGGTCACCGCTCCGCCCGCCGCTACGCTCGGGGTCAGCGGCACCATCAATCTGACGTTCAGCGGCCTCACGAGTGGAACGAAGTACCTCGGTTCGGTGGCGTACTCGGGCACGGCGGGAATGCCGAATCCAACGATTGTGCGCGTCGACCCGTAGGATGCGCTTGTCGCTCTGATGTAACCCGGGAGGATGCGCCATGCCTCCTCCCGGGTTCTTGGCCGTTCAATCATTGAAATAGAATCGTTGGATGGCCATCCCTCTCGGACGCGCGCATGTGCTCGCGTCGACGGCCATCCGCGAAGCACGAAGCGTCGGCATCCGCGTAGACTCGCTGATTGCTGTTGGTGATGTGCGTCGATTCGAGCCTGCGGTCGAGTCCGTCCGTCTTCTCGGCGTTGTGGCCGACTCGAGCCGGCGTACGGTCCTCGCGGCGCTCTCTCGTCTGCCCTCCGTGCTCAGGTTCGAGAAGCCGAACGACCGCAGCATTCGGCTCTCTACTGAACGCGGCGACGTGACTGTCTATCTCACATCGCCCGATCAAGCCGGCGCGGCGCTGGCGTGGCACACGGGCTCGAGCCGGCACGTGGAGCTGTTGCAGGCGCGCGCACGCGAATGTGGTCTCGACCTGTCCGACGGCCGGCTGCAGAATGGCGAGGGGGTTCCGGTCGCGTGTCCCTCGGAAGATGACCTGTATCGATGTCTCGATCTGCCCTTCATCGCTCCCGAGCTGCGCGCCGGAGACGAAGAGCTGGCGGCGGCCGAGCGCCACACCCTCCCCCAGCTCATCACCGAAGTCAACATCCGGGGCGACCTCCACATGCACACGACCTGGAGTGACGGGAGCGATACCACGGAGCAGATGGTGCTCGCGGCTAAACAGCTTGGCTACGAGTACGTGGCGATTACGGACCACTCCCAGCGTGCGTGGTCGAGCCGCAAGCTGTCGGTGGATGATGTGCCGCGGCAAAGCGATGAAATCGCGTCTCTCCGCCACACGATTTCAGACATCGACATCCTGCACGGCATCGAAGTCGACATCCTGCCCGACGGCGATCTGGATTTCGAGGACGCGATTCTCGAGGGCTTCGACATCGTCCTGGCGTCGCTGCACGTGGACGACGGCCAGGATGGCGCGCAACTTACCGAGCGATACCTGCGCGCCATTCATCACCCGCTCGTCAACGTCATCACGCACCCCGCGAATCGATCGCCGGCACGGTCGCCGGGCTTCGACATCGACTTCGATACGCTCTTCGCCGCCGCGGCAGAAACCGGGACGGCGATGGAAATCGACGGAGCGCCCGGACATCTCGACATGGATGGGGCGCTGGCGCGGCGGGCTGCCGCGGCCGGCGTGAAGGTGACGATCGACAGCGACTGTCACCGTGCCGAATGGCTGGCGCGGCAGATGCGTTTTGGCGTCGGCACCGCGCGGCGCGGCTGGATCGAGCCGCGACATGTGCTGAATGCCCGCGGCGTGGACGAGGTCCGCGCATTCGTTGCCCGCAAGCGCGCGCGCCATGACTAGCACGTTGCCGAGCGGCGCGAACGCTGACCCTGTCGCTAGCGGCGCGGACCCTGTGGGTCCGCGACACGCGAACCGTGTCGCCGTCGCTTGCCTCGTCGCAACACTGTCCTTCTGGGCGTACACCCAGACGCTGCTGCCCGGCGTCGATCTCGGTGACACGGGAGGTTTCCAGGCGGCAGTACTGTCGCCGGACGTCAGCGCGCGGCAGGCGTATCCCCTCTACTACCGGCTGGCGCGACCGTTTGTACGCGCGGTGAGTGCGGCCAATCCCGCGCGCGGCCTCAATCTCTTCTCCGCGATCTTTGGCGCCGCCTCTGTCGGGCTCCTGGTATTTCTCTGTGCGGCAATCACGCAGTCATGGGCAGCCGGGATCACCGCGGGCCTGCTGCTCGCGTTTTCCTACACATTCTGGAGCCAGGCAATCATCGCGGAGGTGTACACGCTGCACCTGACGCTCGTGCTCGCGTGTTGTCTCGCACTGTACGTGTATGCCTTGCGGCCGTCACGAGTACGTCTGGGGATTTTCTTCGCAATCTATGCGGTGGCGTTCGGCAATCACCTCTCGATGATCCTGCTGCTGGTGCCGTTTACGGTCTTTCTGCTTCAGGTCGCACCGGAGGCGCGATCGCTCTTCAGGCCGGCAACGATCGCGCTGGCCGTGACACTCGCCGCGGCTGCTGCCCTTCAGTACTGGCCAAACTTCACATCGACCTGGCATGTCCCTGACGGACCGGCGACATGGCCCGACCGCATCGCGACGTTCTGGTTCGACACGACCAAGGCCGACTGGCGCGAGTCGATGCTCCTCGGCGTGCGTGGCGATCAGCTTGCCGGTCGCGCAGGCATGTGGTGGTTCGACGCGCGCCAGCAGTTCGGCGTCGCGGGCCTGATCCTCGCGGTCGTCGGCGTCGCGCGTCTGTGGATGATTTCCCGGCCGTGGGCCACGCTCGTCACGTCCGCGTACGCGATCAATACCGCGTTCGCGTTCACTTACAACGTCGGTGACACGCATGTTTTCTATCTGCCAGGCCACCTGTTCACCGCATTCATGGCGGGGGCAGCGCTCTCATGGTTCGACCGGCCTGAGAAGGCCCGCCCCGAACATTCTGCGGCGCGGACCCCGTCACCTGCGGCCCGGACGTTACTAGGTCCGCGGGTGACGGCAACCATTGCATTCGTTGCCGTACTCCTCTACGCCGGATGGCGCGGCTGGGATACCTGGCCTGTAATCGATCGGCATGACGATCGGCGGGCCGAGGCGCTTGTCACTCGCCTGACTCTGGGCGTGAATCAGCAGAACGCGGTGCTCGTCACCGATCTCAATTGGCAGCTCGAAAATGCGCTGCTCTATTTCACCCGCCACCAGCGGCGCGACATCGCGTGGGTGCGCCTTCCCGACGTGATGCTGCATTTTCCATTTCTGGTGCGCGACAACGAGGCCATCTCGCGCGACATCGTCATGGATTCGAACGCCGCCCACGCCATGACAGGCGCGTACGGGCCTCTGTTTCCGCTTCAACCTGACCCTCTGCTGCCCGTGCCCGACCTCGGCGAGGCCGTGGCGCAGCTGCCCGCAGGTACGCCGTATTTGCTATGCCTGTTGACGCCGCCGCGCGAGGAACATCTCGATCCAGTGCGTTTCGCGACCGCGCTCACCACGCTCACTGGGGGGCACGCCCCGGCTGCGACGAGCGGTGCGTATCAGTTGATCGCGGGTCTCAGCGGCGAGGCGCCGCAGGTGACACGGTCTGCGGATCGGCCGTTCCGCGCGGAGTTCCGGCTTCTCGACGAGCCGTTCACTGTCCGTATGGAGTCATGGCTGCCCTCGGATACCTTCCGGCGGGCTGGCTTTGGCCACGTGGTTCGCGGGCGCCAGCACGTCCTGATCCTCGAGCGTGGCGTGAACCTGGTCTGGTTCGATCGGTCCGCGCGCCCTTCGCCTCCCTTCTATGCGGCAAGCCTCTACTCCCCTGGACCGCGTTACCGTATCTCATCCGTATCACCGTCATTCGCACGGCTATCGCCCTAATGCTGTTATCGTAGGGACAGCCAGGGCCGCCGACGACTATTGATGAACGCATTGCCGACTCGACTGTTCCCCTTCGTCCTCACGGTTTGCATCGCGTCACAGGTGATCGTCGGCGCGCAGTCGCGTCCGGCGCCTGATGCGCTTGCACGGTCTCTCCAGCAGCGGTACCAGGGCATCAAAGACTTCTCAGCCGACTTCGTCCATAGCTATCGCGGAGGCGTCCTAAAAACGCAGACACAGGAGCGCGGCAAGGTCACGGTCAAGAAGCCGAGCCGCATGCACTGGACCTACACCGCACCCGAGAAGAAAGAGTTCGTCTCGGACGGCGTGAAAATCTATTCCTACATTCCCCAGGACCGACAGGTCATCGTCAGCAGCGTGCCTCCGAACGACGAGGCCAGGACGCCCGCTCTGTTCCTTGCCGGGAAAGGCGATATTGTTCGTGATTTCGCAGCCACTTACGCGGATCCGACGCTGCCTGGGACGGTGGCGTTGAAGCTCACTCCGCGGCGCAATGAGCCGGATTACGAGTATCTTGTGGTGGCGGTCGACCCGGCCTCGCTCCAGATCCGGGCCCTCACGACCCGGGATCGCCAGGGCGGCGACTCGACGCTGATCTTCAGCAATTTGAAGGAGAATCAGCGAATATCCGATAAGGAGTTTGCGTTCCGTATTCCACGAGGTGTCGACGTCATCACTGATGGCTCACCGAACTAGCTGCTTCGCGGCCGCCTTGGCGCTCACCACCGCTCTTGCGGGGTGCGCCACAACTGCCTCGTACCGCTCCGGCCAGCAAGCCGAGCGTCAGCAGGACTACGACCGCGCGGTCGCGGAATACACCGCAACGCTCAAAAGACACCCGAACGATCGCACCACACAGCTGGCGCTCGAGCGCGCAAAGCTGCGTGCCGCGCAGGATCACTACGCGCGCGCGCGGCGGTTCGAGGCCACGGGCAAGCTCGACGAAGCGATGGTCGAACTGCAGATCGCGGCGGAGCTGAATCCCGGAAGCGCGGATATCGACGACGCCCTTCGTGGCGTCCGTACGCAGCTGCGCACGAAGGTTCTCGTCGCGCGCGAAGGCAAGACGCAACTGGAGACGCTCATCGAGCAGTCCCAGAATCTGGGACCGTCCGGATTGGATCTCCCGGCCGACGTGCGGATGCCCGCCTCTCTCCTCTTCCGTGACGCGAGCGTGCGAGACATCTACACGGTGCTGGCGCGCTACGCGAATCTCAACATCGTGTTCGACCCGCTGTTCCGCGATGAACGGATCTCGATCGATATCAGCAACGTCACGCTCGACCAGGCGCTCGCCGCGATCTCGGCCGCGACCCGCACTTTCTACAAGATGACGGCGCAGCGCACGATCACGATCATCCCGGATACCGCCGCGAAGCGCCGCGAGTACGAAGAGGAAGTCGTACGCACCTTCTATTTGAGCAATGCGGACCTGAAGGAAACGATCGACCTCCTGCGGATCGTCGTCGACGCGCGGCGGATTGCGCCGCTCACCGGGACCAACGCGCTGACGATCAAAGACACGCCCCAGCGCGTGGCCGCGACCGGGCGCATCATCCAGGCGATCGACAAAGCGCGTCCCGAAGTCGTCATCGACGTCGAGCTCCTCGAAGTCAACCGCACGCGGCTGCTCGAGTACGGCCTCCAGTTCGCGTCGCCTACGAACCCGCCGATAGGCATTGACGGCGTCGCCGACGTCAACCGCGAAAACCTGACGCTACAGAATCTCCTTAACCTGTCGCAGTCAGACATCATCCTCACGAATCTGCCGACGCTCTATTACCGTCTGCTGAAGAGCGATAACAACTCGCGGACGCTCGCCAACCCGCAGTTGCGTACATCGGAGGGCGTGGCCGCCCAGGCGAGGTTCGGCGAGCAGATTCCCGTTCCGGTGACCACGTTCTCGCCGATTGCCACCGGAGGCATCGCCCAGCAACCCATCACGTCATTCCAGTACCAGAACATCGGGGTGAACATCGACATCACGCCGCGCACGCATCATGACGACGACGTGTCGTTGGTGCTGAAAGTCGTTGTCAACAGCCTGTCGGGGACCGGGTTCGGCGGCCTGCCGACGTTCGGGAACCGGGAAATCACCACGTCGATCAGGCTACGTGATGGCGAGACCAACTTGCTCGCGGGCTTGATTCGTGATGACGAGCGGACGATCATGGATGGGATTCCTGGACTCAGCGATCTGCCGATCGTCGGGCGCCTGTTCGCGCACAATCGCAAGTCCACGGAACAGACCGACATCGTCCTGACCATCACACCGCACATCATCCGGGTGCTCGATCTCAGTGCGGACGACCTGAGGCCCTTCCGTGTGAGCAACGACGGGAACGCGCCGCTCATCGACCTGCCGATCATCACGCCGCAGACACCGCCGGTGCAGATCGAGCCGCCGCAGCCCGCAGTGCCTGCGCCACCGCAGCAACCGGCGCAGCCAATCCCAGGAACGCTCGCACCCACGCCCACACCGGCTCGATAGATTGCGTGGCCGGCCTTGCATGGGCCGGCCGCCCTACTCGACCTTGGCGACCTTCGCGCCGAGCGCTTTCAGCCGCTCGACGAGGTGGCTGTATCCGCGCTCCACCGTCTCGAGGGGCGCGACGCGGGTCTGCCCATCTGCCGCGAGTCCCGCGGCAATCAGCGACATCCCCGATCGCAGATCGCGCGTGTCGAGCATACGACCGCCCCGCAGCTGCGTCGGCCCTGTGACGATGATGCGGTGCGCATCGGCGAGGAACATGTCGGCGCCCATGCCGCTCATCTGCTCGAGCGCGAAGAGCCTCAGCTCGTACATCCAGTCGTGTACCAGCGTCCGCCCTTCGGCCTGCGTCGCGAGTACGGTCACCAGGCTCACGAGGTCACTCGGAAATGAGGGCCACAGACCGGTCGTGATCCGCCGGACCGCCTTCGGTTTCGACGGCTTGACTTCGAACGTGCCGTCGCGCATTCCGCATTGGACGTTCATCCGCTTGAGGACCGCGGCAACCACCTCGATGTCTTCTTCGCGCGCGCCTTCGATCCCGAGCTCACTGGCGGTGATGGCCGCGACGACCGCCCAGCTGCCCGCTTCGATGTAATCGCCGCCAAGCCGGTGCTCGGCCCCATGAAGACGCGACACACCTTCAACGCGAATCTTGGAGCTGCCGATCCCGCTGACGCCGGCGCCCATCTTCCCCAGGAACTCGCACAGCTCGGCGACATGAGGCTCGGTGGCGGCGTGACGGATCTCGGTTGTGCCCGAGGCGCTCGCGGCGGCAAGCAGCGCGGTCTCGGTCCCGGTGACCGACGCCTCATACAGGTACATCGAGGCGCCAGTGAGACGCCGCGACGTCTCGAGGAAATGATCGTCGCCCGATACGATCCGCGCGCCCATCGCCTGCAGCGCTTCGAGATGGGTCGAAATCGTGCGGCGCGCCGGAAAATCACCGCCTGGGGGCGCGATGTGCGCCCGTCCCGTGCGTGCGAGGAGCGGGCCCAGCAGCAGAACCGATCCGCGCAGCCGGCCGACCAGCGACCGGTCCGGCACATGCGTTGTGATGTGCTTCGCGCGGACCCGTAGGGTCGTCGTCCCGATGCCGTCAACCTCCGCGCCCAGGTCGAGCAGCAGGCGTGCCATCACTTCGACGTCGCCGATCCGCGGCACGTTCGTCAGGACACATTCGTCTTCGGTGAGCAGACACGCTGCCAGGAGCGGCAGCGCGGCGTTCTTGTTGCCCTCGACCGCGACGCGGCCCTCAAGGCGGTGACCGCCTTCGATCAGAAGTGTCGACACGTCAGACCTCTTCGCGTCCTTCGTGGTTGATCAGGAACTCCACGTCGGAATCGTTCGAAAAACCCACGAATACCGGTTCCGGACGCAGCGACACGCCAAACCGATCGATGACAGCGCGCTTGATTCGCCCTGCGACGGTCACGACGTCGCGTGCCGTCGCGCCGCCGCGGTTGATGAGGGCAAGGGGATGCTTGGTCGAGAGACCGACGCGCCCCTCGGCATGGCCCTTCGCGAATCCGCTCTGCTCGATGAGCCACGCGGCGGGGATCTTCACACCGCCATTCTGCATCACGTAGCTTGGGACGCGGACATGGGAATTGATCGCCGCGATACGATCGTACGACGCGCGAGAGACAACCGGGTTCATGAAAAACGAGCCGACGCTGCGCGTGTCGGGATCGACAGCGTCGATGACCATCCCCTTACGTCTTCGAATCGCCAGCACGGCCTCTCGCGTCTGGCGGACGTCGGGGGTCTTGATTCCATCCCTCGCCAACTGGTCGACGACGTCGGGATAGGTGGTCGTCGGCGGCCCCTCGCGCAGACGAAAGGTCACATCGCACACGACAAACCGCCCAGCATCAGCGCGCTTGAACCGGCTCATGCGATAGGCAAACGCGCACTCAGACGCATCGAGACGAACCATCCCTTGCTCATGGAGATCAAATGCCGTAAGGGATTCGATGACGTGACCGACTTCCTGCCCGTACGCGCCAACGTTCTGGATCGGCGTGCCGCCGACGGTGCCGGGAATCCCGGAGAGACACTCCACCCCCGCCAATCCTCGCGTCACCGCTCCGGCCACCACGGCGTCCCAGGCCTCCCCGGCGCCGGCGGTCATGAGCGTGTCGGCCCCTGCTGTCGAGACCTCAACGCCGGTCAACGCGATGTGCAGCACGAGTCCGTCCACACCCTCGTCCGCGATCACTACGTTGCTGCCGCCACCGAGCACGAACAGCGGGACACCGCGATCGGCCGCCCATGCATAAGCGGCGGCGACCTCATCCCTCGAAGTCGCGCGCACGAGCCACCGCGCGGGACCGCCGATGCCCAGCGTGCAGAGGGGCGCGAGCGGGACGCCTGCTGCTGGCGGCACGCCTGGATTAGCCGAGGCCACGCAGCCGATTCTCCTGGGCGATCAACGCCGCGATCGCCTCTTGACGCGTGCAGAGCTCGAACTCCACCCAGGCGCCCGGGGCGAGTTGGCCGGCCACTGGCAAATCCGCGGTGATCACGGTCGCAATCTGTGGGTAGCCGCCCGTTGTCTGGCGATCTGCCATGAGCAGAATCGGGTCGCCGGAGCGTGGAACCTGCAGTCCTCCAGCGAATGTCGCGTCAGAAATCATCTCCGCGGCGGTTTCAAGAGAACCCGCCTTATAGTGAATTGGAGCGCCGTTGAGGCGATAGCCCATGCGATCCGACTGCGGCGAGACCGTAAAGCGGGCGCGCTGCAGGATCTCGAATGCCGCGTCGTCAAAGCAGCCGTCCTGGGGGCCACGCATCACTCGCAGACGCGCGCCGGGACGTTCCGCGAACCCATCGGGTCCGCGCCGCAGCTCCCTGAGGTGGTCTGCTCCGACGAGGACCCCTTGGGTCCGCGAATCGCCGAGCGGCACACGATCGCCCGCGGCAAGCGCCCGGCCATCGACTCCGCCGAGACCGCTCAGGACGTGCGTCGAGCGGCTGCCGAGAACAGGGGGCACTGCGATTCCGCCGTCACAGGCGATGTACCCGCGCGCACCCGCGCGACGCTCGCCGAAGCGCAGTACAGCGCCGGCGGCGCATGAACGTGGCGTGTTGAGCGGCAATGTCGCTTCGTCGATCGACGCGCTGAGATCGGCGCCAGTCACGGCAACAACAGTTGCCTGTTCGAATCGCAATTCAGGACCAATCACCGTTGCCTCTAGCGTGGCAGCGTCGCGGGAGTTTCCGACAAGCGCATTGGCGACGCGATGCGAGACCACATCCATCGGACCGGCAACTGGCACGCCGCGATCCTGATATCCCCATCGGCCTGTGTCCTGGATCGTTGTGAAGAGGCCAGGCCGAAGCACTGTAATGGAGCGAGGCAGGTCGGACCAGTCGGGTCCGCGATGATCGCGATTCACAGACGGACCTGAAAGTCCGCCTCTCCGATCGTCGGGCACAAACCTCACGCGATCGCCGGGCGCGAAAATTGAGGCGGGGTCTTTTGATGGATCGAACACCGGCAGTGATGTCCTGCCGATCAACTGCCATCCTCCGGGTGATTGACGAGGATAGATGCCGGTCTGCCTCCCCGCGATGCCCACGCTCCCCGCGGGTACACGTGTTCGCGGGGTCGCCCTCCTTGGCGAGGCAATAGCCTCGTCAACGATTCCCATGTACGCGTAGCCCGGAAGAAACCCGAGCATGAAGACACGGTATTCCACGGCGGAATGACGATCGATGACGTCCCTCTCGGAGAGACCAGCAAATGCGGCAACGTCGCGAAGATCGGGACCATCGGCCCCGCCGTAAGAGACTGGCACCTCGACGAGCGCGCCCTCGCGCGCCGCGGGCGACGCATGGGCCATTTCGATCATGGCGTGTGTCACTGCCGCCACGTCGGTCGCAAGCGGGTCGAAGTGCACGGCCACCGAACGGTACGTCGGGATGACGTCCCGGACTCCCGCAAAACGGCGACCCGCAACGGCGTGCGCAATGCCGATCGCTCGCGCATTCACGCCCGGATCGA
>Ga0105340_1000144_pt1 | contig 34319 bp, 36 predicted proteins | sample EasRivMeERMLT700_FD_89676 | JGI IMG/M metagenome (GOLD analysis project Ga0105340, IMG submission 89676) | Soil microbial communities from meander-bound floodplain in the East River, Colorado, USA - East River MetaG ERMLT700 | ecosystem: Environmental > Terrestrial > Soil > Floodplain | place...
CCAGACCGTGAAGAACGTCTCGGGCAAGGATGCGGCCTGCGCCAGCGTCAGTCCCTTCGGCACGGGAAGCGCCTGCGCTTCGGGGGCGACGCAGTACTCGGCATAGCCGCCGCCCGCGACGAGCGCGCAGACCTTGTCCCCGGGCTTGAAGTGCTTTGTGGAACCCCCGACGACTTCACCGGCGATCTCCAGCCCGGGAAGATCCGAAGCGCCGGGCGGTACGGGGTAGTTGCCGGTGCGCTGCAGGACGTCGGGCCGGTTCACCCCGGCGGCGGCGACCTTCACCAAGATCTCATCCGCCTTCGGCTTTGGTTGCGGTCGATCCGCGGGTTTCAATACCTCGGGCCCGCCCGGCTTGGTGATCTCGACTGCACGCATTGGCGTGTGATACTAATCAACCGGAGGAGGTTTGCGTGGCCCAATTTCGCGTCGAGTTCGTGCTGGACCAGGCGAGCGGCAAGTACATCGCCGAGCTCTACAACCCCGACAACCAGCAGGAGCTCATGGTCCGCACCGAGGCCATCTATGCCTCGCAGGCCGCGGCGGTGCTCGGCCTGGTGCAGCTCTTCAAGGATGCGATCCTGAAATTCCCGGAGCCCGGCGCGCGCGCACGTACGCAACCGAAGCTGAAGCGGCGCCGCTCGGACCAGAAGGCGAAACGGAAAACAAAAAAGGCGAAAAAAGCGAAGAGAGCAAAAGGGAGGAAGGGCAAATGACGTTCGTACGCATCGCACTCGCGGGATTTCTCTCTGCGGCCGCGGCCCCGGCCTTCGCGGACTTTAACGACAAGAAGCCGATCAACGCGACCATGACCGGCGCCACGCCGGCCGGCTATCCGCGCACGATGGTGGAAGGCCTGAACGCGGTCGTGCGCGATGCGTATCCCGGCTCCGCGGTCTCGTTCAAGCCGAACTCGCCCGGCGGCGGCGTGCTCGCGGTCGCCGAAGGTCAGGCGGACTTCACCGCGACCGCGAGCGGCACCGAGATCCGGCTCGCGAACGACGGCGGCGCGCCCTTCGCCAAGCCGCTCAAGGGCAAGTTCAGCTACGTGATGCAGCTCTACGACAACCAGTTCATCCATTTCCTGATGACGAAGGAATGGGCGGACGCGAACGGCATCAAATCGTGGGCCGACATCGCGGCGAAGAAGCCGCGCATGCGGCTCGCCATCAACCGCACCGACAACCCGCAGACCACGATCGGCGGGCCGTATGAAGTGATGAAGGCGCACGGCTTCACCATCCAGGACATCGAGAAGTGGGGCGGCAGCTACGTTCTCGGCAACAGCCAGATCGGCCTGGACGCCATCGTCGACGGCAAGGCCGACGTGTTCATGAACGCGCGCAACCTGGCAGACTCGCTGGTGAAGGACGTCGCCGGCAAGCGCGCGCTGCTGTGGATCGACGGCGATCGCGCCACGATCCAGAAGGCCGCGGACGCCTTCAACTTCAAGGCCGACATGGTCGAGAAGGGCACCTATCCCTTCATGGAGAAGGACTACCCGACGGTGCGGATGTGGATCTCCATCGTGGCGGGCAACCACGTGGCCGACGAGGTGGTGTACAAGTACGTGAAGGCGATCGCCGAGAACGAGAAGCGCGTGCAGGACATCGGCGGCTCGCTCAAGACCGCGTTCACTACCCAGAAGATGCCGCTCAACCCGGCGAACCTTCCCTACCATCCCGGCGCTCTGCGCTATTACAAAGAAAAGGGCATGGTGAAGTAGCCGCCGCTTGCGCTTCCTGAGGCAGGGGGTGCGCCACCGGCCGGGCGGCGGCTGGTGGATCTTCGTCCAGGCCGCATCGGTCGTCGCCGCGCTGTACGTGCTATGGATCGGCGCGCTCGCGACGCTGGTGGGCACCGCGGCCCTCAAGCTCGGCTTCACCGGCTTCGGCACCTGGGCGCGCGCGTTCACGGCGCAGTTCCACCTCGATATCTCGATCTTCGTCGCGATCACCTTCCCGATCGCGTTTCTGACCACCACCGCCGGCCCGTGGCGCAGGCGCCTCAACTGGCTCGACGTCGCGCTCGCTGCCCTGTCGCTCGCCGTCGCGCTGTACTACATCGTTCTCAACGACAAGTTCCTGCACTGGAGCCGGGGCTTCTCGCAGCCGACGGTCTGGGACATCGTCGTCGGCCTGGCGCTGGTCGCGCTGGTGGTGGAGCTCTGCCGCCGCAGCACGAGCTGGGGGCTCACGATGCTGCTCGTCGCGATGCTCGCCTTCGCCGTGTTCGGGCGCTGGATGCCCGGCGCGCTGCGGCACGACAACTTCAGCATCAACTACTTCATCGAGATGCTGACGATCCAGGAGATCGGCATCTTCGGCGCGCCGCTCGAGGTCGCGGCGACGTATGCGTTCCTCTTCGTCCTGTTCGGCAACTTCTACAACAAGGCGGGCGGCGGGCAGCTCTTCTTCGACGTGGCGAGCGCGATCACCGGGCGCATGCGCGGCGGCGCGGCGAAGGCCTGCGTGACCGCGAGCGGCCTGTACGGCTCGGTCTCCGGAAGCCCCACTGCGGATGTCGCGACCACCGGCCCGTTGACCATCCCGATCATGGTGAAGCAGGGCGTGCACCCGACGCGCGCCGCGGCGATCGAGGCCACGTCCTCGAGCGGCGGCGCGATGCTGCCGCCGGTGATGGGCGCGGTAGCGTTCATCATGTCCGACATCACCAACATCCCGTATTCCGAGATCGTGGCGTCGTCGTGGCTGCCTTCGATCCTCTACTACGTGGCGATCTACATCCTGGTGCACAACGACGCGGTGCGCAATCGCGAGCCGCCGATGCCCGCCGAGAGTATCGTGCCGCTCGCGCGCGCGATCACCACCGGCTGGCGCCACCTGCTGCCGATCGGCGCCATGATGTGGCTGCTGCTCGCCGGCTATACGCCGGTGTACGTCGCCGCCGGCTCGACCGCCGCGGTGATCGCGTTGAGCTGGCTGCACCGGCCGAGCGCGATCGGGCCGCGGCGCTTCGTCGAGTGCTGCACCGAGACCATCACGAAGGTGGTGCCGCTCGTCGGCGCGGTCGCCGCCGCCGGCGCGGTGATCGGCGCGATCGAGATCAGCGGGCTCGCCGGCAAGTTCACTTTCGTCATCAACACGCTGTCGGGCGGCATGCTGGTGCCGGCGCTACTTCTGTCCGCCGCGTTCCTCATCCTGCTCGGCATGGGCATGCCGACGCCCGCGGTGTACATCATGGGCGCGGCGCTGCTCGCGCCGATCCTGCGCCAGTTCGGCCTGCCGGTGTTCGAAATCCACCTCTTCATGCTGTTCTACGCGTGCCTGTCGGCGATCACGCCGCCGGTGGCGGTGGCGAACTTCGCCGCTGCGGCGATCGCGGGCGTGAACCCGACCTCGCTCGGCCCCTACGCGGTCAAGCTCGCGATCGGCGGCTTCGTGGTGCCGTTCTTCTTCCTGTTCAACACCGGCCTCACCTTGCACGGAACTCTGGGCGAGATCCTCATCGCGTGCTTCTTCGGCACGGTATGCACGGTGCTCGCCTCGTTCGCGCTGCACGGGTTGCTCGGCCTGAAGGACATCGGCTGGCCGCTGCGCCTGGTGCTCGCCGCCTGCACCGTGGCGACCATCGTGCCGCGCTTCGAGCTGCAGCTCGGGGCGACCGTGCTCGGCGTGCTGATCCTAGGCCTTGTTCATCTGCGCGGCCGCCCAGCGAAGGTCGACGTTTCCGCCTGACAGGACCACGCCAACCCGCTGGTTTCTTGCTTTCAGCTTTTCAGTGAACAGAGCGGCAAAGGCAAGCGCGCCGGTCGGCTCGACCACGATCTTCAGGCGCTCCCACAGGAAGAACATGGCGCGCGTCAGCTCCTGGTCGGTGACGGTCAGCATGTCGTCGACGTAGCGCAGCACGAGCGGGAAGGTGAGCTTGCCGAGCGAGGGCGTGCGCGCGCCGTCGGCGATGGTGTCGGGCACGGCGATGGTGATGAGGCGCTTCTTCACGAACGACTGCGTGGCGTCGTCGCCCGCCGCCGGCTCGACGCCGACCACCTTGCACTTCGGCGCGAGGTGCTTGGCGGCGATCGAGCAGCCGGAGAGTAGCCCGCCGCCGCCGCACGGCACGAGCAGCACGTCGAGCGCGCCGGCGTCCTCGATGAGCTCCTTTGCCGCGGTGCCCTGGCCGGCGATGATGTGCGGGTGGTCGAACGGCGGGATCAGGGTCAGCTTGCGCTCGGCGGCGAGCTTGCCCGCCAGCGTCTCGCGGTCTTCGTGCCTGGTGTACTGCACGACTTCGGCGCCGTAGCCGCGCGTCGCCTCGAGCTTCACCTTGGGCGCGTCCTGCGGCATCACGATCACGGTCTTGATGCCGAGCACCTTCCCCGACAGCGCGACCGCCTGGGCGTGGTTTCCCGAGGAGAAGGCGATCACGCCCCGGTTTCTTTGTTCCCCGTTCAACTGGGAAAGCGCGTTGAAGGCTCCCCGGAACTTGAACGCGCCCATGCGCTGAAAGTTCTCGCATTTGAAGAATACTTGCGCGCCCGTAAGGGCATCGACAGTGGCGGAAGTGAGCACGGGTGTGCGCTTCGCCTGCGTCTTGATGCGCTCGTGCGCTGCCGCTATGTCTTCGAAAGAAACCATCGCGTGACCTCTTCTCCCCATTCCTGCAGAAAGTGGCCGCCCTGCGCGACGAGATAAGGCTCGCGGCAGTTACGGATCGAGCCATGCAGCGCGCGCATCACCGGCTCTCCGAGCACCGGGTCCTTCATGCCGATGGCCATGAAGCTCTCGCCCTTCCACGACGAGCTCAGCCAGTCGCGCGCCTTGCGCGAGATCGCCGCGCCGGGGTCGTCGGTGCGCTCGGGCACGAGCTCGGGGAACCGGCGCACGCCGGCCTTGCTGCGCGCATCGGGGAAGGGCGCGTCGTACGCCGCGGCCTCCGCTGCGCTCAGGTGCGGGCAGCTGCGCCCGAGCAGCTTGCCGCAACCCAGGTCGGGATTCTTCTTCACGTGGGCGCGCCAGGCGACGAAGCCCTCGGACAGCGCGACGTCCCCGGTGCCGAGCGTGGTATTCATGACGAGCAGGCGCTCGAAGCGCTCCGGCATCTCCATGGGGAGGGTCAGGCCGAGCAGCCCGCCCCAGTCCTGAACGACAAGCGTAATGCGCTTGAGTTTCGCCTTTTCGATGAAGTCCAGCAGAAAGTCCCTATGAAAATCGAACGTGTAACCCGCCTCGTCCTCCGGCTTGTCCGAGCGGCCAAAGCCGACGAAATCCGGTGCGACGACGCGCGCGCCCGAGGCGACGAAAGCGGGGATCATCCTGCGATAGAGATACGACCACGTCGGCTCGCCATGCAGGCACAGATAGACCGTCTCGCCTTTCCCTTCGTCCACATAGTGCGCACGCAGGCCGCGCCATTCGAGGTAATGCGCAGCGTAAGGAAAGCCGGGAAGATCGGCGAAGCGCCCGTCCGGGGTGCGCACGCTCGAATTGTAGAATGACTCATGGACTACTCTGGCTATAAAGATTTGCAGATCCGCCGAATCGAGTCCGGGATCCTTGAGATCGTGATGGGCGAGGAGGGCAAGCTCGCGGTGGCGACGGCGCGCGCGCACGCCGAGATGGCGCGCGTCTGGCTCGACGTCGATCGCGACGCCGAAACGCGCGTCGCGATCCTGCGCGGCGCCGGCAAGGGCTTCTCCGCCGGCGGCGACATGGCGATGGTGGAGGAGATGACCCGCGACCCGGCGGTGCGCGCGCGCGTGTGGCGCGAGGCGCGCGACCTGGTCTACAACATGATCAACTGCTCGAAGATCATTATTTCGGCGATGCACGGCCCCGCGGTGGGCGCCGGCCTGGCGGCGGGCCTGATGGCCGATATCTCCATCGCAGCCAAGAATGCGAGGCTCATCGACGGCCACACGCGCCTCGGCGTCGCGGCGGGCGACCATGCGGCGATCATCTGGCCGCTCCTGTGCGGCATGGCTAAGGCGAAGTACTACCTGCTTACGTGCGAGACGATCAGCGGCGAGGAAGCGGAGCGGCTGGGACTGGTTTCCATGACTTGCGAAGAAGCACAATTACGAGAAAAGGCACTTGAAGTCGCGCGCAAGCTCGCGGCCGGGCCGCAGACCGCGCTGCGCTGGACGAAATACAGTTTGAACAATTGGCTGCGCCTCGCCGGGCCTTCCTTCGACGCCTCGCTCGCGCTCGAAATGCTGGGCTTTACCGGCCCCGAAGTGAAGGAGGGTCTCGCCTCTCTGCGCGAGAAGCGCGAGCCGAAATTCCCCGCCGAACCCAAGGACTTCTGATGAAGCAGGGCAACGTCATCCAGCCGACCTCGCGCCGAGCAGCCGCTCGAGGTCGCGCACAACCCCCGCCGCATCGGGCACCTGGCGCCCGAGCGTTCCGAGCAGCACGCGCACCGGGAGGTCGGTGAGCGTCGGCTGCGGGTGATCACGCAGGTGCGCCACGTTCTGCAGCGCCGGGATGATGCGGCCGCTGCGCACGCCGGCCATCTCGTTCTCCAGTCCCTGAATGATCGCGGCCTGCGCGCGGGCGATGCCGAGGAGCAGCTCGGCGAGTTGTTGTGGCGTCATCGTCGCCTCCGTCGAAGAGTCGCGCGATGGTAGCATCCCCGCGATGTTCGACATTTCGTTTTCCTTTCGTCGGCCCGCCAATCTCGGCGCGAAGAGCGGGCGCCTCGCGCCCTGCAAGCGCACGCCGAACTGCGTTTCTTCGCAGGCGGATCCGTCCGACCGCGAGCACCATATCGCGCCCCTCAGGGCGAGCATGGAGGAGGTGAGGAAGGCGGTGGAAGCGCTGCCCCGCACGCGAATCGTGCTGGCGCACTCGAACTACCTCTACGCGGAGTTCCGCAGCAAGCTGCTCGGCTTCGTCGACGACGTGGAGTTCTTCTTCGACGGAGCCGTGGTCCAGGTGCGCTCGGCCTCGCGCCTGGGCCGGCGCGACTTCGGCGTGAACCGCAAGCGAATCGAAGGGATCCGCGCGCTGATCAGGCCGGCTGCCTGACCTGGGTTCGGTGCAGGAGGCGCCGCGCACGCGGGTCGAAGGCGTCGCGCCGGTGCAGGGTGCAGCGGTTGTCCCAGACGAGCACGTCGCCGACGCGCCATTGTTGACGCCAGGTGAACTTGGGCTGCGTGGCGTGCGCCCACAACGCATCGAGCAGGGCTTCGCTTTCCTCCAGCTCCAGGCCGACAACGTAGCTGTTGCGCCGTCGGCCGAGAAATAGGCTCTGGCGTCCGGTTTCGGGATGCGTGCGCACCAGCGGATGGCGCGCGCCGGGCGCACTTCGCGCATCGGTGACCTCCCGGTAGCCCTTCCGCATCGCGCCCGCGCTGTTGTAGGTCGCGTCGTGGATCGCCTCGCGCCCCTCGATACGCTGCTTCAGCGGCTTGGGCAGCGTCTCATGGGCGGCAACCATGTTTGCCCAGTACGTATCGCCGTCCGCGGGCGGGATCTCGATCGCGTACAGGATGGCCGCCATCGGCGGCCGCTCCACATAGGTCATATCCGCGTGCCAGATCGCCTCGCCGTCGCCCAGCCCGCCGATCGGCACGCCGTCGAGCTTGATGTTCGAGATCACGTTCATTTCCGGGTGATCGGCGAGGAACGGCCGTCCCAGCGGGTTCGGGCCGGGCGGGTCGAGCTCGCCGAAGTTGCGGCTGAACGCGAGAAGCTGCGGGTCGGACATCTTCTGGCCGCGGATGCGGATCACCAGGTGCTCGAGCCACGCCGCGCGAATTTCAGAAAAGAGTTCCCGTGAAAGCGGCCGCGACAGGTCCAAGCCGCCGATCTCGGCGCCCAGCGCTTCGCCAAGCTTCCTGATCTCAAGCAAGTTCGACCACCACGGGCTGATGATCCGAAGCCTGCGTCCCGGTGTCAATGCGCAGCGACCGCAGCCGCGGCACGAGATCCGGCGTCACGAACACGTAGTCGCAGCAATACGGCGGCTCGCCGTCGTGCACGTGGAAAGTGGCCTGGCGCGGCTTGCCGGGATTCAGCGCCTGCCACGCATCGACGAAGCCGGCGTCGAGCATCATGCGGTGCTCGGGGTCGTGGGGCTCGAGGTTGAAGTCGCCGCAGATGATTGCCCTGGTTCCTCTTTCATAAAATTCATAGCTACCGGGCTCGTCTATTTGAAGGTGCTCGCCGCAGGCCTCGAGGTGCAGCTCGCGCAGGCGCTCGATCTGCGCGATGCGATGGTCCTTCGCGTAGTACTCGAGGTGGGTCGTCATCACGCGCAGCGGCCCGAACGGCGCCTCGACGACCACTTCGACCACGGCGCGCGGCATGCTCTGCACCTCGCGCGCGGCCGGCCACGGCAGCGGGTGCCGCAGCACTCGCCCCACGGCAAGCCGGGTAAGGACAAGGTTGCCGAAGCGCCTGCGTCCGCGTTTCCCGGGCAAATCCACGGCTGGCGCGAAAAAGGCTTCGTAGCCCCGGAATTCGCGCGCCAGCGCCTCCACCTGGTCCTCGCCGGCGCTGCCTTCCATCTCGGGGAAGTTGCGCGCGACTTCCTGCAGGCAGAAGACGTCCGGGTTGGCGAGGCGCTTGGCCTCGTCGGCGATGCGCTTCGGATCGACGCGGCCGTCGAGGCCGCGGCACCACTGTACGTTCCAACTGAGAAGACGCATCAGAGCTCGATTACCTTTTCTTTCCTTCCTGCAAAAGATCTTCAGCGGGGGCCCGGACGCGGCGGTGCCTGTGGCAGGCTAGGGTTGAGGTGCAACGAAAGGAATAGCGCATGGATCTCACACCCGGCGAAAAAGCGGTGCTAAGCCAAATCCGCGTCCTCTATTCCGTCGAGGCGGGGCGCGATCAGCAGATGAAGGCGCTGCGGACCCAATGGCCGCCGACCCATTGCCATGCATACGAGAGAGCGTATGCGGGACTGCTTGCGAAAGACCTCATTCGAGACCTGGGCGCGCAGATATTCCGGATTACGGACACCGGATTGAACGCAATCGGCATGACCAGCGTAGCGCAACCTCGACCGCAGCCGCGCCCGGTTCCCGAGGTGCGGCCTGCCGCGCCAGTGACTCCCCGTCCTGTGGTCAAACCGCGGGGCAATCTGCTGTCTCGGTTCATGAGCGGCCTGCTTCGGGCAAGACCCTAGGCGCGCCCCGCGCGCAAAAATCACCCGGGCGGCGAAAACGGAATAGCGGAAGGGCAAGTCGTCTCGTCGTTGTCGCGACCCTGGCAATAGTCCAGGCGCGCTGATTCCCGGCATACGATCCACGCCACGCCGAGCTTCTCGGCGCAGCGCCGGCACTGCAGCGATTCGACCCCTCCGAGAGAGGCGCACGGATCCACGACCGCCTGAGACGGAAGGATCCTGGTGACGATCTCTTTTTTCCGGTGCTCAGGTTCGGACGTGGCGATCTGCATGCTCGCCAGGGTCACCTTGTATTCGGGCTCGCGCGCCGGGAGCGTTTCCGCAGCAGCGTGGCGGATCGGAGCCTCCAGAACCTGGCCCCACTGGAAGTACGCCATGTACAGCACCGCCAGGCCGGAGAGAAATGTGACGGTGGCCGCGCCGAGCCTGCCGAAGCTGGCTTGTCGCAGGCCTGTGAGCCCTACTACGGTCGCCAGGATGAACAGCCATCCGATGACCAGCGCGACGGTTCTCAAGGCGAGGAGCGTTCCCTCGCTGTAGCTCGCTGCGGCAAGCAAACCTGCGCCGAAAACGAGCGAACCGCCGAGCACGAACAGGAACATGGGATAAACGAATATTAGTGCACGAGCCGCGACAACTCCAGGGTTGCCACCGTCGACGCGCCGCCCGCGAGGTAGAGAAACGGCCCGTCCCAGGTGTGCGGCGACCAGGCTTCCGCGAGCGTCATGGCCATCGGGATGATCGCGAGCGCCAGGACGAACTGCGTTGCGTCGAGCTGTGAACGCAGCAGCATCACCGCCAGGAAGCCGCTCGCGAGCACGCACGCGCTTCCCTCGAGGCTGCGCGTGTACCGGCGGTTGGTGAAGAGCGCTCGCGTGCTGTAGGTGCGGCGGCCGAAGCGCACGCCGACCGGCTCGGCAAGGCCGTCGCCGATGCCGGCCACCAGCACCGTGATGGCGATCAGCGCCGTTTTCTCATAGCGTCCGAGCCACAGCAGCATCAGGACCAGAACCGCATAGGTCGCGAGGAGCTGGGTGCTCAGCCACAGCAGCGTAAACGGCCGGTCCTCCGGGCGATCGAACGAGCCGAACGCGGTGGCGAGGATGCTCCAGCGCCCGCGCAGCGGCCTGGTAAACAACCCGAGGCTCGCGATGAACACCAGGCCGCTCGCGACGACGGTGAAGAGGCTGGCCTCGTAGGGGAGAACCGCGGCGAGGGCCATCGGAAATAGCAGGATCACGAAGTGCAGGATCTTTCGCGTGTAGTTGACCCGGATTCCGGTGCGCTATTATTGCGCTGTCGAGGAGAAGCCAATGCGAACGCTCGCTCTTGCTCTCTCTGTGTGCCTCGCCGCGTTGCAGGCGGCGGCGCAGGACAAGCCCGACGAAACGCTCGGCGCCGTAGTCGGGGTGAGCGCAAAGATCCAGCCCAACGCGCGCAGCGCCGCGACTCTGGGCCTTCAGCGAAGCGGCACCGGCGCGCTGGTGCGCAAGGATTACGTCCTGACCATCGGCTATCTCGTGATCGAGGCCGAAGCGATCCAGGTCACGGGCGCCGATGGCCGCACCATGCCGGCGACGGTTGCGGGCTACGATCACGCGAGCGGGTTTGCTCTATTGAAAATCGTGGGGACCCTAGGAGCGAAACCCCTGCCGCTCGGCGACTCGGCCGCGCTCGGTGAGCGCGAGCCGGCGATGGTCGCCAGCGCGGCGGCGCGCGACAGTCCGAGCCTCGTGTACGTTGTCTCGCGCCGCGCATTCTCCGGCAACTGGGAGTACCTGCTCGATTCGGCGATCTTCACCTACCCGGCGGTGATGGACTGGTCGGGCGCACCGTTGATCGGCGCGAAGGGCGAGCTTCTCGGCATCGGCTCGCTGATCGTCCCCGACGCGGGCGGCCCCGGCACGCAGTCGCCCGGAAACATGTTCGTGCCGGTCGACCTGCTCAAGCCGATCCTCGAGGATCTGATCGCCAAGGGCCGGCGCAACGGCCCGGCGCGTCCGTGGCTCGGCATCAACGCCGACGAGTTCAAGGGGCGGCTGTTCGTCGGGCGCGTCTCGCCCGACGGCCCGGCGGCGCGCGCCGGGCTGAAGAGCGGCGACATCGTGCTCGCGGTCGGCGCCGACGAGGTGACGACGCTCGCCGAGTTCTACCGCAGGATCTGGGGCCGCGGCGCGGCCGGCAGCAGCATCACTCTCAAGGTGCTCCAGGGTGCGAGCGTCAAGGACGTCACCGTGCGCTCGATCGACCGCATCGAGTACTTCAGGCCTTCAAGAACCTATTAGACCTTTGGGGTAGGGCTCGACGTCCGGCGGCAGCGTCTTCGGCGGGTTGCGCCGAAGCGGCGGCGCGACCTCGCCCGCTTGGGAGATCGATTGCGCGTAGTCGATGTTCTTGCGCATCGCGTCGAGATAGAGGTTCGGTCCGCCAAAATGGCGCGCGGCGTAGTCGTAGCTCCGGCCGAGCGTCTCGTCGAGGCGCTTGCACGCGCCCTCGTAGAAGCGCGGCGTCTTCCTTACCAGATCCTCGCCCGAGGCGAAGGCGGGGATGCGCCCCAATACGAACTCGGGATACAGCCGGTCGCGGCATTTCTCGAGGTAACAACGGTCCGACATCTGGGCGATGATGTCCGCCGTGCCGAGCATCAGTCCGAGGCGTCGGAGCGCCTCGTCGCTCATGCGGATGCTCTCGACCGGGCGCTCGTAGCCGGTGAAGTGAACCAGCGTAGAGGCGGCCTGGGCGAGGCGCTCGCCGACGCCGAGGTCGCGCGCGTAGCCGCGCAGGAAGCACGCGCCGCGCGAGACGTGGGTCAGCGTGTACTCCGCGCCGTAGCGGTGCTTGTGATCGTTGCGCCGGCGCAGATACCCGAAATCGTGGAACAGCGCCGCGAGCGCGCCGGCGAGGAACAGCTCCTTGCTGAGCTCGGGGCTGCCGTTACGCTCGCCGCGCTGGTAGCCGTCCATGAGCCGCGCCATGGCGAGCGTGACGTCGAGGACGTGCTGGATGTCGTGGTACTCGGTGTCGCAGGGCAGGTAGTCGCGGTGCTCGCCGCGGTACATGCGTGCGGCGTCGGCGAAGGCCCGCTCGAGGGCGGGCGCGGATGCGTTGGGAAAGAGCCGCTTGGCGAGCCGGATCACCTCGGCGCCTACGGCGGCGGGGTCGGTGGTCTGGACTGAGTCTGCTACGTCGCGGTCGCTACGGCGCATGGAGGGCTTTCGCGCGGAGAAGTATAGGGATAGGATTCACACGACCGGCATGATGTTTTTCACGGTGTGACCGATACTCCTCTGACCGAAGAGGAAAAAGCCCAAATCCGTCAGCGCCTGCACGCGCTCGAGGTCGAGCACCACGACCTCGACGACGTCATCGGCCGCCTGGTCGTCGACCGGTCGCTCGACCAGCTCCAGCTGCAACGCCTGAAGAAACGCAAGCTCCTGCTGAAGGACCAGATCCAGCGCCTGCGCACGCGGCTGATTCCCGACATCATCGCGTGATCGCGCTGCTGCAGCGCGTCACCGGGGCGCACGTGAAGGTTGCCGGCGAGCCGGTGGGAGTGATCGGCGCCGGCATCGTCGCGCTGATCGGAGTCGAGCGCGGCGATACCGAGGTCGAGGCGCTGATCCTCGCCGAGCGCGTGACGAGCTATCGCATCTTCGCCGACGCCGAGGGCAAGATGAACCTCTCGGTGAAGGACGTGCGCGGCCAGATTCTCGCCGTGCCGCAATTCACCCTGGCGGCGGATACGAACAGCGGCTTGCGGCCGAGCTTCTCCAGCGCGGCGACGCCGGCCGAGGCCGAGAAGCTATTCAAGCGATTCGTCGAGAAAATCCAGGACTGGTCGCCGCGCGTGGCCACCGGCCAGTTCGGCGCCCACATGCAGCTCAGCCTGGTGAACGACGGCCCGGTGACTTTCTGGCTGCAGGCTTCTCCGAAGACGCCGAAGAGGTCCTGAACTTCGCCGGCGAGACGACCTCGATCATCTCGAGGTTGCTCGAGTGCCGGATCTCGCGGTGGCGGATGCGCGGCGGCTGGTAGAAGCAGGTCCCCGCCTTCATCATCACGCGGCCGACGCCCTCGTACTCGAACAGCACCCAGCCCTTGAGGATGTACACGAACTGCAGCTTGCAATCGTGCGCGTGCCATTCGCCGTGCGGCGCCTTGCCGGCGCGCGCGCGGATGACGTGCGCGACCACCTGGCCTCGAGTGGCGCGCTTGATGCCGAGGTCGCGATACTCGAAGTAGCTGCGCAGCCCGCGGCGCGCGAATTTCGCGCCCTTGGAATGGGAGACGCTGAAGCGCATGACGCTGCGATTCTAAGGTAAGCTTTTGCCGGCATGTTCGAGCAGTTCATCGGTACCAAGCCCGTCGAGGAACGCCACCGGATCGACGTCGCGGCCCTCGAGAAATTTCTCGGCTTCAGGATCTCCAAGGTCGAGCAATTCAAGGGCGGTCAGTCCAATCCGACGTACCGGCTCGCGGAATCGAGCGGCAAGCAATATGTATTGCGCCGCAAGCCGCCCGGCAAGCTCCTGCCCTCGGCGCACGCAGTGGACCGCGAATACCGCGTGATCAAGGCTTTGCATCCCACGGGCTTCCCGGTCGCAAAGCCCCACGTGCTGTGCGAGGACGAGTCGCTGATCGGCACGGCGTTCTATGTCATGGACTACGTCGAGGGACGCGTGCTGTGGGATCCGTCGCTTCCGGGCATGACGCGCGAGCAGCGCGCCGCGGTCTGGGGCGAGCAGAACCGGGTCATTTCACAGCTTCATCTCGTCGACTATCGTGCGGTGGGCCTGGAAGACTTCGGAAAGCCCGGGAACTACATCGGCCGCCAGGTCGAGCGCTGGGGGAAGCAGTACCGCGCTTCCGAGACGCAGCGCATCGAGGCGATGGACAACCTGATCGGCTGGCTGCCGAAGAACATCCCGCCCGAGGCGGGAACGTCGGTGGTGCACGGCGACTTCCGCCTCGACAACACGATCTTCCATCCGACCGAGCCGCGCATCCTGGCGGTGCTCGACTGGGAGCTCTCGACGCTCGGCGATCCGCTGGCCGATTTCGCTTACCACTGCATGAGCTGGCACATTCCGCCGGACAAGTTCCGCGGCATCGCGGGGTTCGACCTGAAGGCGCTCGGAATCCCCAGCGAAGCGGAATACGTTTCTTCGTATTGCAAACGGACCAGCAGAAAATCGATCGATCCGTCGCACTGGGATTTCTACCTCGCGTACAACCTGTTCCGCATCGCCGCGATCTGCCAGGGCATCGCCAAGCGCGTGCTCGAGGGCACGGCGGCGAGCACGTTCGCCGCCGAGGCGGCGACCAAGACCGTGCCGCTCGCCGACCTCGGCTGGCAGCAGGTGGAAAAAATTCTGAGGAGAGCCGCGTGAACTTCGACTACACGCCCAAGGTGCAGGACCTGCGCAAGCGGGTCATGGACTTCATGGCCGAGCACGTTTATCCGAACGAGCGGAAGTGGCACGAGCACGTGACGAGCGAACGGCGCTGGCAGCCCGTTCCCTTGATTGAAGAATTGAAAGTAAAAGCGCGGGAGGCGGGGCTGTGGAACCTGTGGCGGCCGAAGTCGCACGGCGGCACGCTCACCAACCTCGAGTACGCGCCGCTGTGCGAGATCATGGGCCGCGTCACCTGGGGGCCCGAGGTGTTCAACTGCTCGGCGCCGGACACCGGCAACATGGAGACGCTCCTCAAGTACGGCACGCCGGAGCACGTGAAGCAGTGGTGCGAGCCGCTGCTCGAGGGAAAGATCCGCTCGGCGTTCCTGATGACCGAGCCGGACGTCGCCTCTTCGGATGCAACCAATATCCAGACCCGCATCAAACGGGAAGGCAACGACTACGTCATCAACGGCACCAAGTGGTGGGCGAGCGGCGCCGGCGACCCGCGCTGCAAGATCTACATCGTGATGGGCAAGACCGACCCGGACAACGCCTCGCGGCACAGCCAGCAGTCGATGGTGCTGGTGCCGGCGGGCACGCCGGGTATCAAGATCCTGCGCCACCTCCCGGTGTTCGGCTACGACGACGCGCCGCACGGCCACATGGAGATCGAGCTGAAGGACGTGCGCGTGTCCACTTCCAACGTGCTGCTCGGCGAAGGCCGCGGCTTCGAGATTGCGCAGGGACGCCTCGGGCCGGGACGCATCCACCACTGCATGCGGCTCATCGGGCAGGCGGAGCGCGCGCTCGAAAAAATGTGCAGACGGGCCACTGAAAGGATTGCTTTTGGAAGAGCAGTGGCGGACCAGGGCGTCACTCGCGAGCGCATCGCCGAGGCGCGCATCATGATCGACTCCGCGCGCTACATGGTGCTGAGCGCGGCGTGGAAGATGGACACGGCGGGCAACAAAGTGGCCAAGAAGGAAATCGCCATGATCAAGGTGCTCGCGCCCAACGTCGCCTGCCAGGTGATCGACTGGGCGATGCAGGTGCACGGCGGCGGCGGCGTGTCGGACGACTTCGGCCTGGCCCACGCCTACGCGCACGCCCGCACGCTGCGCTTCGCCGACGGACCGGACGAGGTACACCGCAACCAGATCGCGAAGATGGAGCTCGGCGAGCAGACCACGGTGGTAGAGGCTCTTTCGAAAAAGAAATCTCGCTAGAGGGCGAGTGAACCCTACCGATGCCCTGGTCTTGGGCGCGGGAATCGTCGGCGTCTCGGTCGCGCTGCACCTGCAGAAGCGCGGGCGCGCGACGGTGCTGGTCGACCGGCGCGGGCCGGCCGAGGAAACCTCGTTCGGCAACGCCGGCCTGGTGCAGCGCGAAGGCGTCTATCCCTACGGCTTCCCGCACGACTTCGGCGCGCTGTTCCGCTACAGCCTCAACCGCACGATCGACGCGCACTACCACCCCTCCGCGATCCCGCACCTCGCGCCGTTCCTGTGGCAATACTGGAAGTACTCGCGCCCGGCGCGGCACAAGGCGATCGCGCACCAGTATGCGAAGCTGATCGAGCATTGCATCACCGAGCACGAGTCGCTCGCCGCCGAGGCAGGCGCGCAGGATCTTTTCCGGCGCACGGGCTGGATGAAGGTATTCCGCACCGCGCGCGAGCGCGACCTGCGCTTCGCCGAAGCCGAGCGCTGGCACGGCGAGTTCGGGCTCAACTACAAGACGCACGACGCGCGCACGCTGCAGGGGCTCGAGCCGCATCTCGCGCCGGTGCTGGTCGGCGCGCTGCACTGGACCGATCCGCTGGCGGTCGTGGATCCGCAGGGCCTCGCGCTCAGTTATTTAAGGCTTTTTGAAAGGCTGGGCGGCCGCTTCGCGCAGGGTAATGCTGCAAGCCTCGAAAACAACGGCGGCTGGCGCGTGCGGACAATCGATGGCCCGGTGACGGCGCGCGACGCGGTGATCGCGCTCGGGCCATGGGCCGACGTCGTTACGCGCGCGCTCGGCTACGACCTGCCGCTCGCGGTGAAGCGCGGCTACCACATGCACTACCGCCCGGCGGGATGCGCCGTCCTCAACCACCCGATCCTCGACACCGAGCGCGGCTATTTCCTCGCGCCGATGCACCGCGGCATCCGCCTCACCACCGGCGCCGAATTCGCCCGGCGCGACGCGATCCGCACTCCGGTGCAGCTCGGCCGCGCCGAGCCGATCGCGCGCGACCTCTTCCCGCTCGCCGAGCGGCTCGACAACGAGGCCTGGATGGGCTCGCGGCCGTGCACGCCGGACATGATGCCGGTGATCGGCCGCGCGCCGCGCCACCCGCACCTGTGGTTCGCGTTCGGCCACGCCCACCACGGGCTCACGCTCGGCCCGGTCACCGGCCGGCTCGTCGCCGAGATGGTCTCGGAGGAGCCGCCCTTCATTGATCCGTCACCCTATCGCGCGGAGCGTTTCTAGAGCGGCTTTCTCGAGCTCGGCGCGCGGGTTCAGGATGTCGGGACAAAGGCGCAGGTACTCGCCGCGCGCATCGACTCTCACGCCCTGCTCTTCGAGCCTCAGGCAGAAAAGCGCGGCATCCGGGTGCTTGAAAGTCAGGAACGCGCCGTGGCTTTCGCCGGCGCCTTCACAACCGGGGATCAGGTCCGAAAGAATCTTCTTCTGTTCGAGCGAGTATTTCCGCAGGCGCTCGACGCCGAGCCCGAGCGTGAGCTCCAGCCCCGCGAGGGCCTGGAACGGCGCCAGCACCGGCGGCGTCGACTCGAGCCAGGCGTCGCCGCCGGGACCGAACTCCGGCGGCTCCGGGCGCGTGTAGGCGAAGACATCCTTCTTCGCGAACCAGCCGGTGTCGGGCGTGCGCAGCGTCTCCACCAGCCCGGGACGCACGTACAGCCAGCACGCACCGGGACCGCCGCGCGTGTACTTGTACGAGCCGCCGATGGCGAAGTCGGCGTCGAGCGCGGCGAGGTCGAGCGGCAGCACGCCGGCGTGGTGATAGACGTCGAGCAGCACCAGCGCGCCCACCGCGTGAGCGTCGTGAATCAGCTTGGGCAGATGCTTGACGATCTCGCCGGTGCGGAACATGACGCTCGACAGGACGACGAGGTCCGCGCCCTGCGCGCTCAGCTCCTGCCACGGCGTGATCTTGAGCTCGATGCGTCCCTGCTCGCGGTACACGCGCAGGATGAAGTCGATCGAGTCGAATTCGCCGTCGCTCGTCACCACTCTGGGTTTTGTCGTGAATGAATTCAGGACGGCGCGCAGCCCTTGCCCGGCGCTGGTCTTGGGGATGATGAGGTTGGCAGGAGAACCCACCAGCTTCCCGGTCAGGGCGCGGAACCTGTCGCGCGTCTCGAGCCAGAGCTTCCACGCCCCGTCCAGGTCGCGGTACCAGGCATCGACCGCGGCGCGCACGTCGTCGGCGGTGCGGTCGGGCGGCCGGCCGAGCGAGTGGTTGGCGAGATAGATCTCGCCACGCTGCAGCACGCGGCCGAACTTCGGGAAAATCTCCTTCCTTAGCCAGGCCTCATCCAAGCTCGGTCCTGACGTCGATCAGCTCGGGAAACAGGCTCGTCTCCAGCGTCCTTCTCAGGAACGAAACCCCGGCGGTGCCGCCGGTGCCGCGCTTGAAGCCGATGATGCGCTCGACCGTCTTGACATGCCGGAAGCGCCACAGGAGGAAGTTCTCCTCGACGTCCACCAGCTTCTCGCACATGTCGTACTCGGCCCAGTAGCGCTGCGTATTTTCGTAAATGCTTTTGAAGACCAGGACCACACCTGTGTGCCGCTCGTAGGGCTGCGTCCAGTCGCGCTCGACGCGCTCGCGCGGCACGGGCATCCCTTTGCGCGCGAGATAGCGCAGGAACTCGTCGTACAGGCTGGGGGAGCGCAGCAGGCCCTCGAGGTAGGACGTGGTCTGCGGATCGTGCCGGTGCACGTCGACGCGATTCGCGATCTTGTTGCCGAGCAGGAACTCGATGGCGCGGAACTGGTGCGACTGCAGCCCGGAGGCGGGCCCGAGCACGTTCCTGAACTGGGCATACTCGGACGGCGTGAGCGTCTCGAGCACGCCCCATTGCTCGAACAGCTGGCGCTGGATCTGCTTCACGCGCGCCAGGATCTTGAAGCAGGGGTCGAGCCGGTCCGCCTTCACATGCTCGATCGCGGCGGCGAGCTCGTGGATCATGAGCTTCATCCACAGCTCGGAGGTCTGGTGCTGGATGATGAACAGCATCTCGTCGTGGTGCGACGAGCGCGGCCGCTGCGCCGAGAGCAGGCGCTCGAGCGCGAGGTAGCCGCCGTACGAGGTGTCGGCGGCAAGGTCGGTGATGAATTCGGGCTTCGGGTCCGCCATGCGCTGACTATAATCCAGCCATGCTAAAGCTCTGCGGTTTCCACCTCAGCAACTACCACAACAAGGTCCGCATCGCGCTGCTCGAGAAGGGCGTGCCGTTCGAGGAGGATCCCGCCTGCGCGCCCTCCCAGAAGGACGAGTTCCTGGCCCGCTCGCCGATCGGCAAGGTGCCGTTCCTCGAGCTCGACGACGGCCGGCGCCTGGCCGAGTCGGAGGTGATTTCCGAGTACCTCGAGGAGGCCTATCCGCAGAAGCCCCTGTTGCCGAAGGAGGCATTCGAGCGTGCCAAGGTGCGGGAGCTGATCACGTTCATGGAGTTGCACGTCGAGCTGGTAGCGCGAAGGCTTTACGGCCAGGTCTTTTTCAAGCGGAGCCTTTCTGAAGAAGCGAAGCAGGCGGCCGAGAAGGACCTGGTCAAAGGGATCCGCGCCTTCAAGACGCTCGTGAAATTCGATCCGTATATCGCGGGCAAGGCGCTCACCCTCGCCGATTGCGCCGCCTTCGTCCACCTCCCGCTCGTATCGCTCTCGACCAAGCACGCCTTCGGGCGCGACTTCCTCGAGGAGATCCCGCAGGTCAAGCCTTACCTCAAGATGCTCGGCGAGCGCCCGGCCTTCAGCAAGGTGAACGAGGACCGCAAGGCGGCGCAGGCCGCCCTCACGAAATAGTCACCTCGTAGTGGCGTCCTGGCAGGAGTACTTGCGCTTCGTGGTCACGCTGACCGCGGTGCTCGACCCGTTCCTCGCCGTGCCGATCTTCCTGGCCGTCACCAGCTCGAGCGAGCACGCGGCGCGGCTGCGGCTCGCCCGCGCGGTCACGCTCACCGTGTTCGCCGTGCTGGTCGGGGCGGCGGTGTTCGGCGAAGCGCTTCTCGGCCTGATCGGCGCCAGCGTGCCGGCGTTTCGCGTCGGCGGCGGCCTGGTCCTGCTGCTGATGGCGCTGGCGATGCTCAACGCGCAGCCGGGCGCCGTGCGTCAATCGCGCGCCGAGGCCGAGGAGCTGCAGGACCGCGAGCTCACGGGAGTCGTCCCGCTCGCGGTGCCGCTGCTCGCCGGTCCCGGAGCGATCAGCACGGCGATCCTCGCCGCCGAGTCGGGCGGCATCGGGCATGTGCTGGCGCTCGTTGGCTGCATCGCCCTGGTCTGCGGGATCCTGTGGTGGGTGCTGCGGATCGCCGACGCCGTCGAGCCGCGCATGGGGACCACCGGACTCAACATCGCGACGCGGCTCCTCGGCCTGCTGCTCGCCGCGATTTCGATCCAGACCATGGCCGAGGGCCTCAGGGACCTGTTTCCAGGCCTCGCTTACTGATCCAGTCCTCGATCGCGCTGCGCATGGCATCGGGCTGCTCGGTAGGAATCCAGTGCACCGCGTCGAGCTCGACGAGATCGCAATCCGGCAGAGCGGCGAGCGCGCGGCGCGTGCGCGCGGGGTCGGTCATGCTGCTGCGCGAAGAGATGAGCGCCAGGACCGGCACGCGGATCGTCTCGACATCGGGCCATGGCTCCGCCGTCGCGGCGAGCATGCGCATGTAGGCGGCGACCGGCGTGGCTGCGAGGTCGACGCCGAGCGAAGCCGGCATCGAGAGCTTGCGCTCGCCGCTGCGCGTTGCCCGGTCCCATTCGCGCAGGTCGAGCGGCTCGAGCCTGCGCCGGTAGATGCCGCAGGCGTTGAGCGCGCGGAAGGCGCCGTAGATGACGTGCAGGAAGGGAGTGAGGAGAGGCAGCCAGCCGGCATTTCCGGTGAGCGCCTCGCGCGGCATCGGCTCGATCAGCACGAGCGCCGCGACGCGTTCGGGATGGCGCGCCGCGAACTGCAGCGCGATGTTGGCGCCGAGGCAGTGCCCGACGATCACCGCGCGCTCGCAGCGCTCGGCGTCGAGCAGCTTCGCAATATCGCCGCACCAGACGTCCATGCCGAGGCGCGTCCTCGGCGAGGCGGCCGCGCCGTTGCCGCGCAGGTCGGGCCGCAACAGCCGCCAGCTGTCCTTCAGCCGCGTGCGCTCGGCGAATTCCGCCCAGCGCCTCGAGTTGCTCGCCACGCCGTGCAGCAGGACGAGCGTGCCGTTCAAAGCGCCATTGGATTTCGCGGCGCGCGGCCCTCGAGGATGTCCTCCAGGCGCGCCTGAATCGCGCCCTTGATGCGCGGGTGCGTGAGGACGTAGAAGCGCTCCTCCTTCACCGCCGCAACGACCGCCTGCGCCACCTGGTCGGCCGACACCTTGCCCGAGGTCACGGCCTTTCGCAGCATCGCTTCCCTGGCGAGGGTTTCCTTGGATTTTTCAGACTTCGGCAAGTCTTGCGGCCGGCTGCGCTCGGAATCCACGATTCCGGTCGGCACGTACGCGGGGCAGAGCACCGACACCCCGACCGCCGAGTTGCGCTCGCGCAGGTCGTGGTGCAGCGACTCCGACAGCGCGACCACCGCGTGCTTGGTGGCGTTGTAGGCGGCCGAGCCGGGCGGCGAGATCAACCCGGACACCGAGGCGGTGTTGACGATATGCCCTTCGTTCTGCGCGATCAGGTACGGCGTAAACGCGCGCACGCCGTGGATCACGCCCCAGAGATTCACGCCGAGGATCCATTGCCAGTCGGCGAGCGTGTTCTCCCATGCCGCGCCGAGCGGCGACACGCCGGCGTTGTTGCACACGATGTGCACGGCGCCCAGCCGGGTCAGCGCGTGGTCGCGCAGCGCTTCGACCTGCTCCGCCTGCGAGACGTCCACCCTGAGCGTGATCGCGCGCACGCCCTTCGCCTGGACCGCGTCCTCGACCAGCGAGAGATTCGCCTGGTCCACGTCCGCGAGCGCGACATCCATGCCTTCGGCGGCGAACGCGAGCGCCATCGAGCGGCCGAGCCCGCTCGCCGCGCCAGTCACCGCGGCGACTTTTCCCTTCAGGTTTTTCATCCAGTCATCTCCACGCGTGCCACAGCATCGAGGCGCCGCCGAATAGTATGAGCACTTCCATGAAGAGGATATGAAACCGCGCGTGCATGCGCGTCACCAGCCACGCCGCGATCGCGCTGCCCGGGATGCTCGCCAGGCCGATCACCAGGCCAGTCAGGAACGCGTCGGCGTTCAGCAGATCGAACCGCTGGAACAGCGCCGCCTTGCCGATATCGATCACGATCGAGACCATGGCGTCGGTGGCGAGCACGGCCGGCGTGGCGAGGCCGGCGCCGAGCAGGAGCGACACCAGGATCACGCCGGAGCCGCTCGCGACGCCGGCGGCGAAGCCGAACACGCCCGAGCCGACGGCAACTCCCGCGGATCCGAAGGTGATTTTCTTTTTCTGTAAAACCCTTCGCACCGGCACCGACGCCATGACCGCAACGCCGAGCACGATACTCAGCGTGCGCGCGTCGAGCACGCTGTAGACCCACGTGCCAAGGACGAGAAACGGCAGCGAGGCGGCGAGCACGAGCAGCAGCGTGCGCCGGTCGAGGTGGGTGCGATAGAACCAGAAGCGGCTGGCGTTGATCAGGACGCCGGCGACGGCGAGGACCGGAATGACCGCTTTCACGCCGATCAGCGGCACGAGCGCCGCGGTAAGGATCAGGCCGGCGCCGAAGCCGCTCATGCCGCTCACGACCGCGGCGACGACCGCGAGCGCCGCGACCGCCGCCAGCGTCGGCCCGTCGAGCAGCAATCTAGGCGGTCGGCACCGGGCGCGGGCGCCCGTCGCGGTCGATCGCGACGTACGTGAGGGTCGCCTCGGTCACCTTGACGACTTTCGGGTCGGCCGGCCGGCGCTCGGCGTACACCTCGACGTTCACCGTGATCGAGGTGTGGCCGATGCGCACCAGGTCCACGTAGAACGACAGCAGGTCGCCGATCTGCACCGGCTGCTTGAACACGAACTCCTTGACCGCGACGGTGGCGACGCGGCCGCGCGCGATGCGCCCGGCGGCGGTGCCGCCGGCGATGTCGACCTGCGCCATGATCCAGCCGCCGAAGATGTCGCCGTTCTGGTTGGCGTCCGCGGGCATGGGCATCACCCGCAGCGCCGGGATCTTTCCTTCAGGGAGCTTGTCTTCCACGGGTCTTCAGATAGTGGAGCGGGCCGCCGCGGAACGGCGCGAACCCCGTGCCGAAGATGAGGCCGGCGTCGACCAGGTCGGCATCGGCGACGATGCCCTCGGCGACCACGGCCTCGGCCTCGCGCAGGTAAGGCTCGATCAGCGCATCCACGAGCGCCTGGTCGTACGCGTCGGGCTGGCCTTTGACCGGCTTGCCGTCCTCGTAGCGATAGATGCCTTGCCCGGTTTTCCTCCCGAGATGGCCCAGCGCCACTTTGTTCGCGAGTATCTCCGGCACCGAGGTCGCACCCTTGGCGAGCGCTTTGCCCGCCGCCAGGCAGACATCGAGGCCGACGGTGTCCGCCAGCTCGGCCGGGCCCATCGGCATGCCGAAATCCTCCATTGCACGGTCGAGCGTCTCGGGCTTGGTGCCCGCGTCCATCATCTGGAAGGCATTTTGCATATAGGGGCCGAGCACGCGGTTCACCAGGAATCCCGGCGAATCCTTCGCCGGCAGCGGCAGCTTGTCGATCTGGCGCACGAACGCAGCCGCTTTCCTGGCCAGGTCGGGATTGGTTTGTTGAGAAGAAACAACCTCTACTAATTGCAGGACCGGCACGGGGTTGAAGAAGTGAATGCCCACGAGCCGCGACGGGTCCTTGAGCGCGGTGGCGATGTCGGCCAGCTTGAGGCTCGAAGTATTGGTGGCAAGGATGGCGCCGGGCTTTGCCAGCGATTCCAGTTTTGCGAACAGCGAGCGCTTCGCTTCAAGGTTCTCGAAGATCGCCTCGATCAGCACGTCGGCCTGGCGCGCGCCTTCCCCGCTCACATCCGGAATCAGCCGGTCGAGCGCGTCGCGCTCGCGCGCCTTGTCGTGCAGCCGGCGCTTGAAGAGCTCCGCGGCGCGCTTCACGGCCGGCGCGATGCGCTCGGGCGCGGTGTCCTGCAGCGTGACGCGCAAGCCGCGCATCGCGCAGATCGCCGCGATGTCGCCGCCCATCACGCCCGCGCCGACGACGTGGACGTGGCGCGCCTTGAAGTTCACGCCCTTGCCCAGCCCCTTCAGCCGGTCCTGCAGGAAGAAGATGCGCACCAGGTTGCGGCCGGTCGGGTGCTGGATGATCGAAGGGATCGAGCTCGGATGGTCCGGCGGCACGACGAGCGCGTTGCCGCCGAAGTTCTTCCAGATGTCGATGATCGCGTACGGCACGGGGTAATGCTCGCGCTTCGCCTTGCGCGCGACCTGCTTGCGCGCCTGCGACGCGACGATGCCTTTCGCTTTCAAGAGAATTCTCTGAATGAGAGGCAAAGGCTTTCTCTTCGGCGCTTCCAGCGTGGTCATGCGCGCGGTGTTCTCGAAGATGCGCAGCGGCACCGCCTGGTCGGCCAGCCCGATGCGTTTTGCCCGCTTGGCATCGATGGTCTTGCCGGTGAGGAGCAGGTCCATCGCCGCCGCCGGACCCACGCGCTGCGGCAGCCATTCCATCGCGTGCCACGCGGGGATCACGCCGACCATCACTTCGGGCTGCGCGAAGCGCGTCTTCGGATCGTCGAGCGCCACGATGTAGGTGCAGGCGAGCGCCATTTCCATTCCGCCGCCCATGCAGAAGCCGTTCACCATGGCCGTCGTGGGGAAGGGCAGGTCGTGCAGCTTCTGGAAGGTGTCCCATCCCAGCCGCGTGAAGGCGACCGCGTCGTCGGGCCCCTTGAAGTTGGCGAACTCCTGGATATCCGCGCCGCCGATGAAGCTGTCCTTGGCCGAGCGGATGATCAGGCCCTTGGGCCTTGCCGCGGCGATCTCGTCGAGCATCAGCGACAGCTCGTTCAGCGCTTCGCGCGAGAAGGTGTTGGCCGACTCGCCCTGCTTGTCGAAGGTAAGCCAGGCGAGGCCCTCGCGGTCCTGCTCCCAGCGCCAGTGCTTCGCGAGGACCTTGGCATCGGCTCGTTCCATCAGAGTGCCTCCACCAGCATGGCGCCGCCGAGGCCGCCGCCGATGCAGATCGACGCCATGCCGCGTTTTGCGTTGTTCCGTTTCAGGGTTTTGATCAAATGCAAGACAATCCTTGCGCCTGAAGCACCCACCGGATGGCCCAGCGCGATGGCTCCGCCGTCCACGTTCAACTTGTCTTCATTCAAAGAACCCAGTGCATGATCGAGGCCGAGCTCTTCCTTGCAGTACTTCTCGTCCTTCCAGGCCGCAAGGCAGCCGAGCACCTGCGCCGCGAAGGCCTCGTTGATCTCCCAGTAGTCGACGTCGTTCAGGCCGAGGTTGTGGCGCTTGAGGATCGGCGTCGCGGCGTGCACCGGGCCGAGGCCCATGGTCGCCGGGTCGAGGCCGGCCCATTCCGAGTCGACGATGCGCCCCAGCGGCTCGAGATTGTTTTTTCTCACCACATCCTCCGACGCGAGGATCAGCCACGCCGCGCCGTCGGTGATCTGGGAGCTGTTGCCGGGGGTGACGTTGCCGTACTTGCGGTCGAAGAAGGGCTTCAGCTTCGCCAGGTTCTGGATCGAGGCGTCGCGCCGCACGCCGTCGTCGAGGGTGTAGACGTTGCCCTTGGCGTCGTAGAGCGCCTCGACCTCGCCGCCGCCGGGGGCGAGCGTGCCCTGGTCTTGCGCGCGAATCACCCGCTCGTGGCTCCGGACCGAGAACAGATCCATCTGCTCGCGCGTGATGCCGAAGCGGTGCGCGACGTTCTCGGCGGTCTGCCCCATCAGAAGCCCGACCATCGGGTCGGTGAGTCCCTTCATGATGCCGATGACAGGAGCAAGCAGAGATTTGAGAGGTAAACGAGCAAAAAGCGCAGCTCTCTGCCCGGTGGTTCTCGCGGCGGCCATGTCGGAAAACCATAGCACCATCTTGTCGCCGTAGAGGAGCGGCGCGCGCGACAGCGCGTCGACGCCGCCGGCGAGCACGAGGCTCGAGCGGCCGGCGAGGATGTTGCTGATTCCCGAGTCGAGCGCCTGCATGCCCGAGGCGCAGTTGCGCATCACGGTCCAGCCCGGAACCTTCTGGCCGCAGCCCATGCGCAGCGCGGCGACGCGGCCGATGTTGACTTCATCGACCGACGGCGCGGCGCAGCCCAGGATGACCTCATCCAGCTCATCGGGAGCAAAGCGCTGGCGGGCGAGCAGCGCCCGGCCAGCCTGGGTGGCGAGGTCGGCAGCGGCGAACGGCCCGGGACGGTTCTTGGACTTGAGGAACGGCGTGCGCGCGCCGTCGACTACGTAAACCGGTTTGTCCGCGACCATGTCAGGCGGCCTTCATCTTGACGGTCGTGTCGGCTTGCGACTCCACGAGCTCGGCGCGTCCGAAGTCCTGCGGGAAATCGTCGACCTTGATCACGTGCTTGCGCAGCGCTTCCTTGCGGCTCCACTGCAGGTATTCCTCGCCGGTGATCAGGTCTTTTTCCAGTGCGAGAGAACCGAGATCCTTGCCGGGTTGCGGCACGAGCTTGCCCTTCTTCACCGCCTTGCGCAGCTTCTCGTCCACCGGCTCGCAGGCGATGGTGGCGAGGAAGGCCGCCTCGAGCTTGCCGGTGACATCCGCTTCGCTCTTTGGCACGTACATGCCGGCGGTCAGCCGGTCGCGCGCGGCGCCGGGCTCGAGCGCGATCTTCGCGCACTCGTGGTTGCGCGAGTCGAGCGGCGGGCGGAACGGCATGCCGAGCGGGAAGATGCTCCAGCGCAGCAGAGTCGCGAGCGCTTTGACCGGGAAGTTCGACAGGATTCCGTCGATCGCCTGCTGCGCGCGGTACAGCGCGTCGCGCACCGCCCAGCGCACGAGCGGCAGGTCTTCGCGGATGCGCCCCTGGTCCTCGTAGCGCTTCAGCGTTGCGGAAACGAGGTAGAGCATGGACAGCACGTCGCCGAGGCGTCCGGAGATCTTCTCCTTGCGCTTGAGCGCGCCGCCCATCGCCAGCATCGAGATGTCGGCGAGGAAGGCGAATGCCGCGGACAGGCGCGACACGTGGCGGTAGTAGTGCTTGGTTTCCGGTGCAGCGCTCCGCGGCACGGGCGCGAACGCAGAGTTGGTCAATCCAAAAATAAGGGTACGGATGCCGTTGCGCACTACATGCCCGATGTGCGAGGTGAACGCGTCGTCGAACTCGCGCGCGGCTTCAGCGCCGTGCAATTCCTTCGCCGCGCGCATTTCGCGCAGCACGTACGGATGGCAGCGGATCGCCCCCTGGCCGAAGATGATCAGCGTGCGTGTCAGGATGTTCGCGCCTTCCACCGTGATCCCGACCGGGGAGAGCTGATAGCCGCGGCCGATCCAGTTGTTCGGCCCGAGGCAGATGCCCTTGCCGCCGAGGATGTCCATGCCGTCGTTCACGCAAGCGCGCGCGCGCTCGGTCATGTGGTACTTGGCGATCGCCGACAGCACCGCCGGCTTCTCGCCAAGGTCGACGGCGCCGGCGGTCATCACCCGCGTCGCGTCCATCATGTAGCACTGCGCGGCGATGCGCCCGAGCGCCTCCTCCACGCCTTCGAGCTTGCCGATCGGCGTCTTGAACTGGCTGCGAACGCGCGCGTAGGCGCCGGTGAAGCGCGTGAGCGCCTTGACGCCGCCGACCGACGAGGTCGGCAGCGAGATCGCGCGCCCGGCGGCGAGGCAGCCCATCAGCATCATCCAGCCCTTGCCCGCGTACTCCGGGCCGCCGATGATCCAGTCGAGCGGCATGAATACGTCCTTGCCCGAGTTCGGCCCGTTCTGGAATGCCTGGTTGAGCGGCAGGTGGCGCCGGCCGATGTTGACGCCGGGGGTGCTTGTGGGGATCAGGGCGCAGGTGATTCCGAGGTCTTCTTTTTCCGACAGCAAGTGATCGGGGTCGTACAACTTGAAAGCCAAACCCAGGAGCGTCGCCACCGGCCCGAGGGTGATGTAGCGCTTGTCCCAGGTGACGCGCATGCCGAGCACTTCGCGCCCCTGCCACGTGCCCTTGCAGACGATGCCGAAATCGGGGATCGCGGCGGCGTCCGAGCCGGCTTCGGGGCTGGTGAGCGCGAAGCAGGGGACTTCGAGCCCCTTCGCGAGGCGCGGCAGGTAGTGGTTCTTCTGCTGCTCGGTGCCGTAGTGCATGAGGAGCTCGCCCGGCCCGAGCGAGTTCGGCACCATCACCGAGATCGCCGCGGTGCTCGAGCGCGTCGAGAGCTTCATCACCACCGCCGAGTGCGCGAGCGCGCTGAAGCCGAGGCCCCCGTACTGCTTCGGGATGATCATGCCGAGGAAGCCCTTGTCCTTGATGAACTGCCAGACGTGCTCGGGCAGGTCCTGGCGCTCGTGCGTGATTTCCCAGTCGTTCAGCATCGCGCACAGCTCCTCGACCGGACCGTCGAGGAACGCCTGCTCCTCGGCCGAAAGCCGCGGCTCGGGCACGGCGAGCAGCTTGTCCCAGTCGGGCTTGCCGGAGAACAGATCCGCGTCCCACCACACCGTGCCGGCGTCGATCGCTTCCTTCTCGGTCTGCGACATGTCCGGCAGGATGCGCCGGTAGATGGCGAGCACGCGGTTTGAAACAAGGCTTCTTCTCAGAAACGGAATATTGAAGATCGCAGCCACCACCGCGAATACCGTGGCCAACACGACGTTCGTGACAACCCCGACACCGGCGATGACGCTGAGGTACCAGGTCAGCAGCGCGGCGGCGATCGTCCACCAGAGGATCGGCAGCCCGAAGTAGCCGAAGACGAAGATGACTGCGAGGACACCGGCGATGAACCAGGCCATGGCGATATCTCCTAGGCTGCTTTTTTGATCGAAGTCTTGAGCGGGGCGTGCAGGCCTGCCGCGAGAAATGCGGTGAGGCGATCCTCCAGCAGGCGCGCGTCGTAGCGGTCCTCCGGCTTGCAGCCGGCGATGAGCTGCACCGTGTCGGTCGCGGCGAGCGTGTAGGCGAGGGTGCCGAACATGAAGTGCATGCGCCACACCAGCTCGTCGCGCGGCATCTGCGGCAGCGCGCGCTCGAGCGCGCTCTTGTAGCGCTCCATCGCGGGCGCGTACATCTGGCCGATCAATGCGCGCACGGTCTTCGCGGGCTCGGTGTAGGTGCGGCCCAGCAGCCGGATGAAGTTGCGCCCGCCGCCCTTGGCGTCCTCGATCATGCGCAGCCCGGGACCCACGAAGGCCCGGATGATGCTTTCGGGTGACGGGCTGTTGCCCGCCTCGAGCTTCTCGAGCTCGGCGACCCGCTCGGCGTTCATCGGGTCGAGCCGGCGGCGGAACACCGCCTCGATCAGCGCGTGCTTCGAGCCGAAGTGGTAGTTGACCGCGGCGAGGTTGACCCCGGCGCGCGCGGTGAGGTGGCGCATCGAGGTGCCCTCGAAGCCGTGCAGCATGAAGAGCTCTTCGGCGGCGTCGAGGATGCGGGTGCGGGTTTCGTGCTGCGGCTTGATCGGGCGGATGGACATGGGCGACCCCGGCTTTCAAACGAACGTTTGAATGCTAGTCGCGCCGCGGCGCAGGCGTCAAGCCTTTTGGGAAACTTTTTAGCTCGCCGGCTTGCCGGAAATCGAAACGGCCTGGCGGACGAAAGCCTTCTTCTCGTCCTTGTCCTCGATCTCGTCGGCCAGCAGCAGGTAGAGCTCGGCCTCGTCGCGCGCCTTGGCCGCGGCGCGCTTGACCACGACCCCCGCTACGGGCCCGATGTATTCGGCCAGGCGCTGCTCGGCGCGCTTCAGCACTTCGGCCGGAAGGCGGGGCGCCGTGGCTTTCTGAATTTTTTGGGTTTTTACTTCAACCGGTTTGCCCGCCAGCAAGGCGTCGCGCCATTCAGGGACCGTCTGCGGCCGCTGGTCCTCGTACGGGGTGAGGGCCCAGTCGATTGCCGCCAGGAACTCGGGGCGGAAACGTTTGCGGTCGCCGCACTGCACTGCCGGCGCCATGTTGTCGGCGCGGATCCGCGCCGGGGCTTCCTGCGGCATCGAGCCGGTCACCATCCAGTAGAGCACCCCGGCGAGCGCGTACAGATCGCTCCAGGGGCCCTGCTTGCCCTGCGTATGGTATTGCTCGAAGGGCGCATAGCCCGGCGACACGACCGCGGTCAGCTCCGAGGATTTCTGGCGCGCCGAGCCGAAGTCGAGCAGCACCGGGCTGCCGTCGTCGCGCACGTAGATGTTCCCGGGCTTGATGTCGCGGTGGAGGAAGCCCGCCTTGTGCACCACCTCGAGCCCGTCGAGGAGCGGCGCCACGATCGTCGCCGCCTGCGCTTCCGCCAACGGCCGGCGCGTCTTGATCCAGTCGCCGAGCGCCGCGCCCTCGACGAACTCCATCACCATGTAGGCGGTGCCGTTCGCCTCGAAGAAGCGCATCACGCGCACGATGTTCGGGTGGCGGAACGAGGCGACGGTGCGCGACTCGTCCAGGAAGCGCTGCTTGCCCCAGCCGAAGGTCTCGGCGGTGTCGGCCGAGCGCGGCCCGATCGCCTGGTCGGCGCCGCGCTGCGCAATGTCGGCGGGTAGGTATTCCTTGAGGGCGACCCTGAGGTTGAGGTTCGAGTCGAGCGCGAGATAGGTCAGCCCGAAGCCGCCGACGCCGAGGACCTTTTCTACGCGGTATTCGTGCAGCGCGTAGCCTGTGGGCAGCGCGTTCATCCTTTGTCGATCAGGCTAATTGCTTTTTCGAGACTGCGTCGCATGCGATTGAACGCTTGCCCGAGCTGCGCGACCTCGTCTTTTCCCTTCGCCGGCAGCTCGGCGATGTTGACCTGGCCCTTGGAGATCTGGTCGGCGGCTGCCGAGAGCTCGGTGATCGGCTCGACGATGAGCTGCGTCAGCATGATGTTCAAGATGACGAACACCGCCGCGAACACCAGCGCGAGCGAGCTGATGAACGTGACGAACGCGCGGTTGGCGTTGCGGATCGGCAGGCCCATCGGCACCGAGACGATCTGCGCGCCGATCACCTCGTTCAGCTTCCAGCCGAAGCCGTTGGCCGGGCCGTAGATCTTGACCATTGCCGGGGGCGCCATCTCCCAGGTCGTGTGGCAGCTGAGGCAGGCCTGGTCCTTGATCTGGAACGGACGCGCGAGGTAGAGCGAGCGCCCGGTGGGCGTCTCGCGCATCCCCGAGATCTCGCCGAGCGCCGGGTCGCCGCGGAACGAGTTCACGATGTCGGTCTCCCATTCGACGGCGCGATTGCGCGGGTTCGTGGGATTGAGCGCCGCCTCCTTGTAAGCATAGTCGGGGTACTTCTTGCGCAGTAGCGCCATGATCTCGGTCGCCGCGAACGCGGGCACGCTTTGGGGCAGGAACTTGTCGGGGTCGACGGGCAGGAGCGGCCGCACGTGCCCGACGGTGTAGCCGCGCATGGAAAGCGCCGCCTCCATCATCACGCCCGCGTTGCGCAGCACCTCGTCGCGCGCGTTGCGGTGCAGGAGCTCGTACGAGAGGTATCCGGTGGCGCCGAGCCCGACCACGAACACGGCGAGCAGCACCAGGTTGAACTTGAGGCGCAGACCCATGATTTTTCTCCCTTCGCCCGCGCATATACGTTCGTGGCGGGCGTGCGGATGAGCTTACACCGGCCCGCGTTGACAGTTTTTTCTACGACGTTTCCGACGGTAACCGGGAGGTGACCGTCGTGTGACGGATTTCGCGTTTTTACAGGCGCTGGGCGAGCTGCAGCCACACGCGCGGGTCGCGGTCGGGGCTCGACGTGGCAGCCTTGCTGCCCCACGCGACGATGGCGCGCGCGGCGAAGCCCGTCTGCGTAGTCCAGTTCAGGCTGGCGCCAACCGCCGAAAGGCGGCGCACGTTGTCGCCGGCGCCGGGGAGCGGATCGCGGTTCAGCTTGACCTCGCCGGCATCGAGAAATACGCCGGCCTGCACGGAGGCCGGAATCACGTCGTAGCGTAGCTCGGCGTTGGCGAGCACTCCCTCGTCCCCGGGCGCTTCGCCGACGGGATACGCGCGCACCCCGTACGGCCCGCCGAGCGTGAACTTCTCCGAGGAATCCAGGTTCTTGCCGGCTTGCTGGCCGGAGAGCGAGATCAACCCCGAAAAGCGCTCGGCAATGCGCTGCGCGCGCAGCAGGCTCCAGTTCACCTTGTCGAATGACCCCTGGGTCCGCACCGTGGCATCGTCGATGAGACGCGCAGCGGGAGTGTCGATGTCGAGCTCGCCGCGGCCGTAAGTCAGCGACCAGGCATTCACCGCGGCGCCGCCCCAGCCGTCGCGCCAGTCGCCGGACAAGCCGAGCCGCGCCACGCCGGTCGACTTGTCGGTGACGGTCGAAGTGACATCGATGCGGTCGTCGAACTCGCGGTACGTGAAACCGAGCTGCGCGGCGATGTTATGGACCCGCGAGCGCACCAGCGGGTAGGAGAGCGTTCCCTCGGCGGAGTTCGCGCTGCCGTGCGCCTGAAGCGAGCTGAAGTCCTTGCCCAGGCGGTAGCGCAGATCGCTGTACGCCACGCCGACGCGCAGGCCGTCGCCGCCGAGGGGCAATTGATAGCCCAGACGGATGAAAGCGAAATCCGGCGTGCCCATGATCGCGCGCACGGTGAGCTGGTCGCCCTGGCCCGCGGGGCTGGCGAGCTCCAGCTCGCCGGAAAGCCGGTATTCGCCGGTGAAGTAGCTGCCGTAATTGTCGAGCTCGAAGCGCACGCCCGCGGCGCGCGCCTCGCCCAGCTCGAGCGCGAGCGCCGACTCGCCGACACGGTCGCCGGGCCGCAGCGCCGCGCCCGAAGTGCCGATGCCGGCGAGGTCGCTGAGAAGCAGGAGCTTGCGCTCGAGCCGCCCCTCGCTGATAACCTCGCCGCTGACACCGTCGAGGTGCCGCGCGATCGTCGCATCGCTCACGCGGGAGCGGTTGTTGAGCTCGACCTTGCCGAGGCGCCCCTCGAGCACCGCGATCTCGACCACGCCGTCGCGAATGTCCTGCTGCGGCAGGTAGGCGCGAGCCACCATGTAGCCGCGGTCCCGGTAGTGGCGCGTGATGCGCGCGGCGGCTTCGTCGAGCTCGGCGAGCCCGACCTCGCGCCCGACGAATTCGCGCACCAGCGACTGCAGCTCCGATTCGGCGAACGCGCTGTTGCCGGTGATGCGGAACGCCTTCAGCGTGAACCGCACCGCGGGCGCGGCTTTCAGCGGCGCTCGCGCCGGCTCCTCGAGCTCCAGGCGCGGCGGCGGCTTCGCGGGAAGCGCCGGCCGCGGCTTCTCCACGTCGCGCAGCACGCCGCCGGCATCGGGCGGCAGCTGGGCGAGCGCGGACAGCGCGCTCAGCAGCGCCGCCCCGACTGCGAGTCTCTTCACTGCAGCCCTTCCGGCAGGCGCACGCCGCCGTTCTCGATGACATACAGCTCCGAGAGTCCGATCGCCTGCGGCGCGCTCGGCGGCGCGGCGCGCTCGGCTGCCTTGACGGCGGCGAGCGCATCGAAATAGGCCTGCCCAACCTCGGGCGTCGCTGCGGCCGTCGGCGGAGCCGCCGCGGGCGGCGCAATGCCGGTGACCGTCAAGCTGCCATCGACGTAGGTGATCGCGTAATTGCTCGACGTATTTCCCGACGGCGCGATGGCGTAGGCGCCCGGCGCCGACGTGGTCGTCGCCGGCGTGTTGAACACGAGCGCGCCCTGCAGGTTCGGCGAGCTTTCGCCCAGCACGAAGCCGGTGAAGGTCGCGGTGAAGATCGGGTTCGGATTGTTCTCGACCTTGGTGTAGTTGTCCGCGGTGATCGTGAGCGGCGCGGGGGTGATGGTGAGGTTGGCCGGCGTATAGGTGATGCCGTAACCCGCGCCGGACACCAGAGAGCCCTGCGTGATCGCGAGCGGGCTGCTGCCGACCGGGCTCGCGGGTACCGCAGTCGTAGCGAGCGCGCCGGTGAACGCAGCGGTGCTGTCCGTGACGCCGTCGTCGGTCAGCAGCGCGCCCGTGGCGAAGGTGAACACCGGATTGCCGGCGCCGTAGCCTCGCGACGCGCTGTTCGCCGTCACCGTCACGGTCGGCGCGAAACTGTAGACCAGGTGATTGCCAGGCTCCGTTATGGAGGAGGGCGGATTGCCGCCGAAGGTGCGGTTGTAGAGCCGCGGCGTCGTCGCATCCGCGAGCGCGGTCAATCCTCCCTCGGTCGAGCCGGCCGGGCTGGTGGAGTACACCAGCCAGCGCCCGAACGGCGCCGACAGCGCTCCCGAGCCCGCGTTGTTGATGAAGTTTCCGGCCGTCGAGAGCGCGATCGCATTCCCGGCCGAGTTCGACCGCAAGGTCGTTCCGACAGGCAGCGTCAGATTGCCGGTCGCGTCGGCGAGTATCGTCCCGCTCGCAAATACATCCGGCAAACTCAGGCTGGAAGTGGTCGCGATGTTCAGGCCGCCCAGTGGGCCGCTGGCGCCGATGACGCCGCCGCCCACGGGATTGAGGTCGCCCGGAGCGAGGCCCAGGGACGAGGCGATGCTGACCGAGCCGGCGTTGGTATGGTTGATGGTGAGCGAGCCGGGGCCG
>Ga0105340_1000146_pt1 | contig 34177 bp, 27 predicted proteins | sample EasRivMeERMLT700_FD_89676 | JGI IMG/M metagenome (GOLD analysis project Ga0105340, IMG submission 89676) | Soil microbial communities from meander-bound floodplain in the East River, Colorado, USA - East River MetaG ERMLT700 | ecosystem: Environmental > Terrestrial > Soil > Floodplain | place...
AATTTGAAACGACAAAAAAAGCCTCCACCCGTAGTCTATCCAGTGGGTGGAGGCTTTTTTTGTCGTTTCAAATTATAACGCCAAAACCCGAGGCGCTCCAAGAGCATGCGACGTGCAAGATGCTGGACGTTTGCAACATCATAAACCGAAAGAGCAGCGACCTTCGTTGAGAACCGATGAGACGAGATTTTGCTGCGAAGCCAACTCGCATCAGCGATAGCGTCGATTACCTCGACTTGCACGTCACGCACAGGACCACGCGCCCATTTTTGTTTGGAAATGCGCCTGGGCGGCCGGTGCTTCTCAATGCGGGTTTTCGTCCCACGGAGCAGCCAGAGGACTTTGTCGTTTAGGTCGACCTCCGCCCTTTTCAACCGATTTTCAAGTTCGTTTTTGATGTATGGGTCCCACACTCCCTTTACAATTGTGGACGGATGGCCGGGCGGAAACGTTCTTGGCTCCAATGCAAGCTCCTCAATCACGGAATACGCCGCAATAATGGCGTATGAGAAACGAACGTGATCTTCGGGAAATGATGAGAGGGGATGGTGAATGCCCTCTGATGGGTCAAGGCTTCTAAGATCAGGCGCGTAAACTTGGTGACTCAGGACAAACTTATGAACGGCGTATGTCAGGCGCCGGTTGAAAGACAATTTGGCCGCAATTCCACAGGCCACGGGTATTTCGCCTGTCTCCAATTGAAATAAAGCCTTACCACCGCTCTTGAGGCGTATTTTTTGGGTTCCCACCTCTTCAACCCTCCAATAGAGGTCGGCCATGAATGGGTCGTTCCAAAGCAATAGGAGAGCGCCATGGATCAGTGAAATGACCTTTTGGGCGACAACTTGGTTCTGTGCCTCTATGATGATTTCTCTACCTCGCACGACCCTTCGTCCGTACACCATGTGATGGCGCGGTTGCGGTTCTACGCGATAAACGAGTCGCCAGTTCTTACCAATAAAAGGAGGGCGTGCATGCTCCAGAAAGTCAGTTGTAATGAGACCCGTGGCGAATTGACTCATATTTCAAAAATGAGATTCGCCATGCTACAGCCGTTGCACCACATTGATCTCCAAACACTTTCCCGGGAGCATATCGTCGATTGGCTCGAACTTGAAAACTCGGCCCTGGTTCTTGAGTTCGAATCGCGAGATGAGGTTCCGGGTTCGGACGGTCACCAAAAAAGGTGCGGCAATCATCATACATTCAACGTCAAGATCCCCGATCATCATTTCACTCTGCGTAAACTCGATCGTATGGCTCGCGTGCTCCAGCGACCGACCTTTTGCTTTGCTATTCTTCTGCATTACGTACGTCCTTCCAACTGTAACAGTTCGAAGCGAGTGCCGGCAACTCAACGGACCTCGCGCCCTTCACGATGCTCCTGCTCCGCAGTTGTGTCATGTTTGCGCAATGAGAAAGGTCAAGAAGCGAGAAATCTAAGCCCTCAAAAGCAAACTGAAGTGTGCACAAAACTGTGCACAAGCTGCTATAGATTGCTACGTCCTGTTTACGGCTGATAGTGCTTGCATAGTGCGAGAAACTCCGGAGAATTCGCTCGTTATTGCTGCTGTTTGGTTCGATTCCGACCCTCGCGTCCATTAAGTCTTTGATACTGTGTGGCTTGCGTGGATTCACGACACTTGTTTCACAAAATTTGATTTTCGTAAGCGGTTTCTTTTCAATGGGTTACGTTAACGCGTCGTCGGGTGAAAACCGACCGTCGCCTTTAGCCATTGAACTTTCGATCAAGGAAAGCAAGACCACCGCTTGGTAATAATGCGTTCCGATGATCGGCTGGCCACCCGCCAGTCCTGTTACTGACGCGGACGCACGGGACTCCTCGCAGATGAATTCCAATTCAGCGTGCGATTGGGTGGCTGGAAGCTATTTCAGTGCGATGGGGACGTGCAGGCTGGTGCTCCATCTGCTGGCCGCGCCCCCGTCGGGTGACATTCTGCTGATTGGCGGCCCGAAGAAGTGCCAAGGCGAGTTCACCGATTTGCCAGAAGGCGGTGCCGTGCGCGCGGAGTTTGTCCATCCAGGACCAGCGGCATCCACAAAATCTCCCCTTGACAGGCGATAGGAGTATCCTCACTCTCCTATCGACACTCGATAGAAGTCTTACGCATCCATGGAACAACCAGACCTATTGCAGGGCACGCTTGACATGCTGATCTTAAAAGTTCTGAGCCGCGAATCGACGCACGGCTTTGGAATCTGTCAACGCATTCAGCAATGGTCCGACGACGTGTTGAGCGTTGGAGAAGGCTCGCTTTATCCGGCCCTTTATCGATTGCAGGACCAAGGCTGGATCGAATCAGAATGGGGGCAATCTGAGAATAATCGTCGAGCCAAGTTCTACAAACTCACCAAGGCGGGCCGTAAACAACTCGATGTTGAAAATACGGATTGGGAAAAGATGTGTCTCGCGATTCGACGAGTGATGAAATCCGCCTAAGACCTCTATGAATCCCTGGCGAAAGGTCCAACGGGCTTTGAGCGCGCTGTTTCAGAAGCGAACGCTCGATGCCGAGATGGATGAAGAGATGCGTTCTCATATCGAGATGCGCGCACAAGAGAAGATTGCGGCCGGCATGAATCCCGAAGAAGCCCGTTATGCTGCAGTTCGACAATTTGGCTGGCTCGAATCCACCAAAGACAAATGTCGCGAGCAGAGGGGCGTTCGTTGGATTGAAAGCCTGGCGCAGGATCTTCGCTATGGGACGCGGATGCTTTGGAAGAAGCCGGGGGTTACGATTGTGGCGGCCCTTACATTTGCGCTTGGAATCGGCGTCAACACCGCCATGTTCAGCCTTCTTAGCCCACTCCTGTTTCAGCGGGCGCCTTATCCGAACTCCGAAGGTCTGGTGCGCGTTTACCGGACCTCACCCCAGTCGCAAGACTCGTCCCATTCTCTGGCCGATTTTCTGGATCATCGCGAACAGAACCGCGTATTTGAGCCGCTGGCGGCCTATCACGCGGAAGGCGCAAATCTCGGCGCCGACGGCCGAGCCGCTCAGCGCGTCACCGCTATTCATGCCACCGACCGTTTTTTTGAGATGGTTGGGATGCACCCGATGCTTGGGTGTGTGTTCACCGCCGAAGAATCATTGCCGGGCCGTGATCGGGTCGCAGTTCTCAGCCACCGGTTTTGGACAAGTCACTTTGCCGGAGACACGAACATTGTGGGCCGCGCCTTGCGCCTTGATGGCGAACCTTTCGTCGTGATGGGGGTCATGCCCGCAACTTTTGAGTTCCCAGCGCTTTGGGGTGAGCCTGAGATCTGGCGTCCATTTGTGATCAAGCCCGAAGAGCGTGGAGACCGCGATAATCGCTATCTCAACATGATCGGACGACTTAAGCCCGGTGTCTCCCTGACGCAGGCGCAGGCGGCAATGACCTCCATCGCGGCGCGTCTCCAGCAGGATCATCCGCATTATGCCGCCGGCAGCGGTTTACGACTGGTCTCTTTGGAGGATTCGTTGCGACCCGAAAGCGCTCGGCGGAGCATATTGTTTTTACTCGGCTTGACGAGTTGTGTTCTCCTGATCGCCTGCGCCAATCTGGCGAATCTCCAACTGGCTTCTTTAAATGGCCGTTCACGCGAACTCACAGTCCGGGCCGCGCTTGGCGCGCCCCACCAGAGGCTGGTTCGCCAACTGTTGACCGAGAGCCTTTTGATTTCGCTTTTGGGCGGTCTGCTTGGTTTGGTTTTTGCCTCATTCTGCGATGATATCCTGAGTAAGCAGTTGGGAACCGGGTTCAAGGCTGTGCTGGACGTTCATGTTATCGGTTTTGCTCTGATTTGCTGTTTATTGATAACCATCGCTTTCGGCACGGTTCCCGCGTGGTTCGCCGCCCACGTGAATATTAATGAGACGCTTAAGGAAAGTGTTCGCGGAGCAACGGGCAGCCGCTCACAACGGCGCCTCCAACATCTTCTAATCATCGCTGAAATTGCGCTCACTGTGATGCTGCTCACGGGCGCCGGCACAACCATCCGCCTGCTGCAACGCTTTGCCCGCCTTGATCCAGGTTGGCGCGTTGACGGTTTGTTGACTGCGGAAGTTGCCCTTCCGAGAAGCAAATATCCTTCGCCCGAACAACGTAACGCCTTCTGGGCCCAACTGGAGGAACGGCTTATCACTTTACCCGGTATGGAGGGAGCGGCTTTCAGCGACGACCTGCCCATCACCTCGTTTTGGAACACTCGACCACTCCGAATCGAAGATCGAGCCGCTCCTTCACCTGGAGACGCTCCGCTCGTTTCTTGTCCCACAGTTAGTTCCGCTTACTTCCAAACGTTGGGCATCGGCCTTCTGCAAGGAAGGTTCTTCCAATCGATAGACAGACTTGGGGGGCCTTTAGTCGCCATAATTAACCAAACGATGGCTCGTCATTTCTGGCGTGAGCAAAGTCCGATTGGCAAACGCATCAGCATTGGTGACCCTGCCAATCCGCAGTGGATGGAAATTGTCGGTGTTGTTGGCGACGTTGGCTTTCCGGCGGATGCGGGAACTGACACTCGCATGCAGGTTTATCGTCCAAAGGCGCAGGATGAAATCGGCACGGGAGCATTGATTATCGTTCGAACCAGCGCTGCCTCCGGCCCGGCTGCGAACACGCTTCGCCGCGCCGTTTCAGAAATGGACCCCGACCTCCCGGTGTATTCGGTGACCACCGTGCGCCAGAGCATCGACGGCAGAATGCGATCCAATTACTTGATCTTTGGCCTGCTTGGCGCTTTCGGAATGTTAGGACTCATATTAGCGGCGGTCGGCGTCTTTGGTGTGACCTCCTACGCGGCCGTCCGACGAACCCGGGAGATCGGTATCCGCATGGCTTTCGGAGCTCAGGGACGAGCAATTCTTACGCTCTTTTTGTATCAAGGGGTGCGACCGGGCTTAATTGGCGCTGCGCTGGGACTAGGCGGCTCAATCGCCGTTATGCGGATCCTTGACAGCTTGATTCCATCCGGCTCGCCCATGCGGGACCCGGCAACCCTAGCGGGACTGCCCATCTCCGGGTGGGCGGTTGCGCTGACCGCTGCTTTCGTGCTTGTCGTTGTGACCTTGCTTGCTTCCTACCTACCGGCCCGTCGGGCGGCCAAAGTCGATCCCATAAGGGCACTCAGTTACGAATAACCCAATGAAGACGCATCCTTCCAGATTAATGAGGCACAAAATCCAAGCCGTTGTGATTCCCGTATGCCTGGTGGCATTCTTTTGTGGCTGCCAGTCCCCGATCAAGAATCCGCCGCCCACAGAGGCTCGTTCGTACCAGTCGCTCTTGGATTGGTCGCACCAATGCGGCATGCCTGGCTCGATCCTGTTGGTTAAAACTCCCACGACAAATTTCCTCAGCGCTGTGGGCTGGGCAGATCGCAAGCGGAAGGTTCCGATGCGAACCGACCACGCTTTCCGCATCGGCAGCGTCACAAAGACGTTCACCGGGATCGTCGCAGCACAATTGCACACCGAAGGAAAACTCGACACAGATGCAGTGATGACCAATTACCTTCCTGCTTCCATTACCAGCCATATCCGCAACGCCGACCAAATTACGCTGCGGCAGATGACGCGGCACACAAGTGGCATTTACGATTTCAATGACAGCATCGCCTACATGCTCCGACGTGGTATGTTCAGCCGGCGCGGGGATTGGCCGCCATTGCGCGACTTGAAATACGCCTATGACAAACCAGCGCGATTCCCTCCGGGCAAAGGCTGGAGCTATTCCAATTCCAATTTCCTTCTGCTGGGCCTCGCGATTGATCAAGCCACCGGTCATCATCATTCGGTCGAAATTCGAAACCGCCTGATCAGTCCACTGAACCTCACCAACACTTATTATGAATTGAGCGAGCGACCGCGCGGGGAGTTGGCCCACGGTTACGAACATCTCTTCGGCTTCTGGGAAGACGCCACAGGATGGACGCCAGTCGTGGGGGGTGATGCGGGAATGGTGAGCACCGTGTCGGATCTGGCCACTTTCGTGCGGGCCATTGCGGGCACGAACAGTTTTCTTGATGAGCCGACTCGGAAGCTTCTTCGGAGCCATTTCCGAACCAACAACGTCGATCGCCCGTGGTATCCCGTTTCTGGTTACGACTTCGGTCTCAGCGTCGTCCGTCGCGCAGAGGATGCCGTGAGTCTTTCGGATGCGCCTTTCTTTTTCGGTCATGCGGGCGGAACGAGCGGTTACCGCTGCTTCGCGTGGCATGAACCCAAACACGACGTGACCGTGGCATTTTTCGGCTCATCCAGTCTCGCGGATGTCTTTCACCAACAGCGCAATGAGGAATTCCGGGAGCTTTTGGAGAGAGCATTGTTTGAGTTGACAATGGAACACGCACGGGGCACGCCCGTCTCGAAATGAGGACCCCTGACTTCAAAAGGATTGTTGGTCGACTACTGCAAATTGCATGTGGAGGTGTGGCGGCAATAATGCTTCCACAAGCATTCGGCTCTGCCGCCCTTACAAACGGTGTTGGCGCCGCTTCTAGTGTTGTTCGCCAACGAGACTATTGGCCAACGCACGGGTGGCAGGTTGCCCCTCCTGAAAAGCATGGAATAGACACAAATACTCTCGCTAACGCCCTACAGAAGATGCCTTCGTCCTGCCCGGAAGTTCACAGCCTCCTCTTAGTTCGGCATGACCGTCTGGTTGTTGAGCAATATTTCCACGGGAAAACGGAGGAGGATTCTTGGAATATTAAGTCCGCCTCTAAAAGCATCATTGGCGCCCTAGTCGGAATCGCGTTGGAGAAAGGACACATCCAATCACTTGATCAGCCGATCATCAGTTTCTTTCCAGAATATCGCGAGGAATTGCGTAATTCGAGAAAAGAGCTGATCACAATCCGACACCTCCTGGCGATGACGGCGGGCCTGGAGTGGATCGAGAATGGTCCGATTAGCCGACGGTGGATGGATAGCCGAGACCGAATTGGATTTACACTCCGATCGAAATTGGTTGCGGCACCCGGCACGGAATGGAACTACAGCACGGCCCTGACGCACTTGCTCTCAGCTTTGTTAACACGAGCGACAGGAACAAATACGCAGGCATTCGCTCGACATACGCTTCTCGATCCAATTGGGATTTCGATCAATCAATGGGACCAGGATTCGCAGGGGTACTATTGGGGTGGCTCGGAAGTGTATCTCACGCCGAGGAACATGGCAAAATTCGGGTACCTTTATTTGAACAATGGATTGTGGGATGGGAAACAAATCGTGCCACCTTCCTGGGTGCGTGCCTCAACTCAACAAACGAATAGTTCTCATTATGGCTTTCTCTGGTGGTTGGATACTTTCGATGCCCGGCCAATGTACTTTGCCCAAGGACTCGGGGGACAACACATCGTTGTCGTTCCGCATTTAGACGTTGTAATCGTCACCACTTCTTACATCGGGCGTCGCAACTCTGCACTAGGTTTTATCAAACACATGGTCCTTCCATGTATCCACCAACTCGAAGAAACCCAAAGCCAACTTCCGCAGGCCGATCGAATCCTCGACAGGTATTACAAAGCCATTGGCGGGTCTGAACAGTTCGCCAATTTGAAATCGTTACGGATGGCGGGAAAGGTGGATGTCGAGTCCATGGGAATTCACGGAAAGTTTGAGCTATTGAAGGGAGGCAAGAATCGAATCCAGAGCACGGTTCGTTGGCCTAAGCGGCCGTCCGAGCAATTTGGTTCGGATGGTAAAATCGTCTGGACCAGCCACCCTAACGGGTTTCGCAGGCTCCAAGGCGAGGAGGCTAAGGTGTGGATGAACGAAGCGAGTAACTGGACTGACCTGCGCGGCCCTCTAGACAAAATGAAAACCATCGCCCACGTTTCTTTCGATGGACGGCCCTGTTATCAAGTGAAATGCACAACTCGTTCGGGGGAGGTTTTAACGGATTATTACGAGGTCGAGACTGGATTGCTTGCGGGAAGCAGTCGTCCGGAAAAGTGGTACCATGGTTTACATCTGGTCACGCGAGTGTTCCGGGAGTATCGCACATTTGGAAAGTTTCAATGGCCGACGAAGGTCATCCGACATGTACAAGGTCCCGAAGCTATTTTCGTCCGCGACGTGATCGAGTATAACAACGTTCATCCTGCGGCGTTTGATTTGCCCATTCCAATTAAGGACATCCTGAAAGGTCGGAGAACGGACGCTCGGTGACGACTCACGGGTATTGGGACGCCGTTACGGTCGGGCTCTTCTTCCTCTACATCTTCATCTATTACATGGTTGGCATCTTCAAGGCCATGAAGGAAGCCAAGCAGGAAAAAGAATCTGAGGACCTTGTTTAACTTTGGGGCTGATGAACGGGCCTAGGAAGGAGAGCTCGTAGCCGCGCGGCAAGCGTAGCATCAATAATGACTTGGTTTTTATCCACGTAATCCTGTTGGAAGGGAATCTGCCGTAATCAGCCACTTTGTGTGCGTCACTCCCTGAGACAACCGGCTTCGGCTTGCCTCCCATGGTTTGAAGAAAATTTTTAATGAAGTCCTTGTTCTTCGGAGTTTCCCGTCCAAAGAAAAGGTCGACGTTCTCGGGCTCGCGAGTCTCAAATATGTGGGCCAATTGCATGAAGTAATTGCTGTCGTACGCATGACCCTTCCAATCGAGTTTCGCCAGCCCATCAGATGTATCATACGGAAGCAAAATTAATGCAGAACCTTCTGGAATTTGTTTGAGGCCTTCCAACAAGGACTCCCTCGTGACTTTAGCTGTCTTGCTTCCTAATTCCAACAAAAGGTCTTCGTTCTTTGCATAGTCCCCTGTGTAGCCGTGAACCCTAGCTTTGCTGGGATCAAGTGTGCGTGCGAATGCTACTAGCGCCTCATCAGAAAGAGTTCGATTATTGGCCCCGATCCGGAGCGCATTTTAAGTCTTGAATTTGCTGGTTAGAAAGCAGATCCGACAGAATGACATGAATGTTGAGTCTAAAATCAACTGGCGCTTCCACACGTAGCTCAATGCCTGGAAATACCGCCTTTTGGAACTTCGGGAAATTGGCACGGATATGGTCGCGCAAGGTGATGTATCCGTCGAAGGTCCAATAGTCCATTATTGCAAATGCCGCGATGTCCGACTCTTCAATAGTTTTAGCAATTTCATTGAGTGCCTTCGATTTTTCGGTGGCGCCCATTTTCGCAAACCGACTTCCCCCATTCCAATGAAACGAGGCGGGCGTATGAATGTGCAAGTCCCACTTCCGCCAAATTGCTCCAATATCGTAGTTCATGGGTAGAGTAGAGAGAGGAGATCGTCAAAGACCTTCCCCGTGATTGCTTGGATTGTAGAACGGTAGCTCACATTTATCAAGCCAAAGGCCGACTATCAGACTTACTCTCAGGCCGATTGGCTGCCTCGCACGGAGAACGACTTACTGCTGACCGACATCAGTAACATCTATTTTCATGACCAGCAGTCCCGCCGGATTCCGGTGCACAAATCCTTGAGCGACTATGCGGTTCAGCATGCGGAACCCGGACCTGGATGATCGCAGTCCTAAGACCTCGGTAACAACCGCCGGAACATTTGACAATTGTTCGATAATATTGCTTAACCCTGAGCTCTCTACACAAAGGGAAAAAGTACGCCAGAATGCCTTTGCGGTCATCTTGCGATGAGAGCCGCAGTATTTATGGCAGAATTTATGGTTGATCCAAAGGAAGGTTTGAGCAAATGGCAGGAGGTTTATTGCCAAGCGTATTTGGGTATGATTCCTCCCACTGCGACAGTCTACAACGGGCGCAAGATGAACATTGGCTGGGCGGCAATCTTGGAAGACGCGCAAAATGTAACGGAGCGAATCGTTAACAATGAGGTGTTCCCCCGTATTCGCTTTGCAGAGGAGCCAACTCCTTCAACTGATAGTCATTGCGACAAGTAAGCTGCCGCCCGGATTTTGCGATCGCACTTTATCCAGGCCACCTTTCTCCCTGGTATGCGGACGATCCGAAAGCGTGGACAAACACAGAGCAATTAGGGTTCAATCCCAACATTACAGTCACCAGCAATACGCCGCCGACCTTTTTGCTACATGCCCAGAACGACCCGGTCGACGATGTCAGGAATTCTATGGCTTACTCCCTCGCGCTGAGGAACGCCAAGATTCCCGTCGAACTGCATTTGTATGCAGAGGGTGGACACGCCTTTGGGCTTCGGCACACGAAGTTACCGATTAGCCGATGGCCTCAGTTGGTGGAGGCGTGGCTAGCCACGATTGGAATGATTTCGGATTAAGGTAGTCAGTTCTGCAGATTTGATGGAACTGGGCTCACGCTCAAACTAACCATCTCAAGCCCGTCTGATTATGCCGAGCTCGGCATAACGGATATCTCTACCAGGGAGGATGAATCGAACACCTAACCCTGTCAGGAGTCAGACTCGCGGAATCGTTCTATTTTTTGGATCCTGACGGTCACAAGCTTGAGTTGTATTCTGGAAATCTTCGACGCCGTCTCGCGGCTCGCGCAGCCTTGAATGAGCCAGGAGTCGTCTTCTATGATTTAGCCACATGAAAATCGACTTTCCAGTCCTACACTTCGAGTTCGTCATTCTCCTGTTTGCTTTTTCCTTTTCGGCTCACGCTGAAGATAAACAATCTGAGTTACCGGAAAATCCTTCTTTGGCGACGGCGGTTACGAAGCAGACGCCGAACCTTGGACCGCTCTGCGCAGATGCCCAGGATCGAGATGGGGAATTAAAGAGGAAACCCGACCGCTCATCCAAAGGCGGGAAGCCAGATCCAAAAAAGAAGAAAGGCGACGACCTTTTTGAAACAATTACAGACTTTGTCGAACTGCGCATCGCGGTCGCGTATGAACAACTGGAGGCGCAAGGCCGGCTGCCATCGAAATGCAAATTCTTGTTCGAACAACTTGAGAAGCTTGGCTGCGGAATTGAGAACAGAGTGATTTTTGTGAAGAGGTGTGTAATGATCAAACAACGGGATCAGCGTACGCGGACCATTTCAGACGATCCACTCGGCGGAACGTTGTTCATCAGCGACTCACTTCCGCAGCTTCAAGGTGATAGCCTGTTGTTCTTGTCGACGCTGAGTCCCATTGATTTCATGATTGTTCAAGTTAGCCGAAATCTTGAGTGCAAATTGATTTACGGGAATGGTTGCAAGCCAGACCTTTTAACGCATGCCGAGACAACAATCGATTCGGTGGGCAAGATTGAGGTGGTTGGCGAAGGCGTTTTCTTGTTGCACGAGCAAAAAGTCAAGACGATCAGCAAAGCTTCACTCTGGCCAAGAAGGTTCGAATTTAAAGCGATCGCAGACGGCAAATTTGAAATGAAAGAAAAGTGAGCGCTGAAGTTTGTAAGTCCAACTTCAGGAACGGCTTTTTTAGCACGAACCTCCAGCTTTATGAGATCTCATCTTAAGGCGGCTATGTGTGCACTGCCATGACCTCGCCCCAGACATATGAACAGCAAGTGGCGGCGATTTTGCGCGAACTGGGTGTTCCAGCATCCTTCGGCTCCGACTCGGCAATGCCATTGTATCGGGAGGCGACCGATTTGGTGCCGGTTGGTACAGACATCTATGGCAGGCAGCAGCGCCTTGCACCGGCGGCAGCCAGTTGTTGGCAGGCTATGCAGATGGCAGCGCAGCAGCAGGGTGTGAGCTTGGTGCTGGTTTCCGCGTTCAGAAGTGTTGCGTATCAGCGGCAGATTTGGGAGCGGAAGCTCAAGGCAGGCGAGTCTGTGCAGAAGATTCTGTCTGTGAGTGCGCCGCCCGGCTACAGCGAGCATCACACAGGGCGAGCTATTGACATGACAGCGCCAGGATGCGCACCTGTTATAGAGCAGTTTGAGACCACAGTGGCGTTTGCGTGGCTGCTTGCCAACGCCGGAGCGTTTGGTTTCTCGATGACCTATCCGCGATCCAACCGATACGGAGTGATCTATGAACCTTGGCATTGGTCAGTTCCAGAGATGGCGGCCTAACAAGCTTCGGGAACGAACCGCCGCCAGACGTTTCAACGAAAATCGAATATCGATGGCGATGAGGCTGTGCCTCATAAAACAAGATCATTGCTTGCTTGTCGGATCGCCCTTAGTTCCATCCACCACGTGAATGAGATGCCTCAGACTTATCGTGCCACCTTCCGATTAAGCAACCATGTTCAGGGGTTCCCATAAACGGTGCACCACACCATCCCATCCGGCTCTTTTGAGGCAACCTCTTGGTGACAACCTTCAAACTCTGCGTCGCGCTTTCGCTTCATTTTAACGATGCTCAGGCGTCCACCATATTTCACCTCGATGCGAATCTCGTCATACTTCCCGCGCCCGCAGCATCTCACTCTGAAGCGCCTTCCACCTCTGTTCCTTCGGGTCATGCGTGGCATTGAAAACAATACAATGTGTGTCGAGCGCGCGGGACGTGTCATGTGAATAGTTCTGTAACGACATCCCTCGTGAGGCGTGAATTGTTTTCCTTTCCCTTGCGGACGCGCGTCCCCGAATGTCTCGAATTCCGCGAGAGCCACACGCATTTGGTTTCGGGGTCACTGCCCGGCATCTTCAATGACCCTCATGGTCCGAAGACTCTGATTTTGGTCTTTGTCACTAACCAGTGCAATTGGTAACCTCAGGTCCGAAAATGCCTGAATCACCATTTCACCTGTCCACGCAATGGTTGTGCGCTTGGACGATGCTTTGGCGGTTCGCAACACCACCGGAGCGGGCGCTGGCGGCGGGCCTGATTCTCGCCCTAGCCACCGTTGTCAATGTCCAGGGCCAGTCGCTCGATCCCGGTGCCGCACTCTCTTTCAATGGCACGTCGGGCCACGCTTCGGCGTCGGACAGTCCGGCGTTGAGCGTAACCAACCACGTCACTGTCGAGGCGCTGATCCGGCGTTCCACCACCGGCGTGCAAATGGGCATCGTGGAAAAATATGGGGTTGGCGGCGTGAACGGCGGCTACGCGTTGCGGGTGAGTCCGACGGACAAGCTGCAATTCTTCACGCTGGACAGCGGCTCAACCGCATCCGTGGCCAGTGGCGCAACCTCGCTCGGGGCCAACCAATGGTATCACGTCGCCGGCGTGTGGAACGGCGCGAATATTCTTGTGTATGTGAATGGTGTGCTGGACGGCTCGATTGCCACAACTCGTAATCCCAAGGAGGGCACGACGCCACTGATCATCGGTGCGCGGGGCAACGACCAGATCCTCCGGTTCGCCGGCCAGATGGATGAAGTGCGCATCTGGAACAAAGCGCGCAGCGCCGCGGAGATTTACCCGGACATGTTTTTTCCTTTGACCGGCACCGAGTCGAATCTGGTCGCCTATTACCGTCTTGACGACGGCTCGGGCACTCTGGCCACGAACGCGGTCGGGAATGGAAACGCGGTCACGTTGTCGGGGCCGACCTGGGTGGATTCGACTGCGCCGCTTGGAATCAGCACGAATGCGGGCAGCGCGTTCAACGTTCGCGACTCCAGCGCTCAATTGTACACCGCCGTCAATCCAAGGGGCCGTCCTGCGAGCGCTTGGTTTGAATGGGGCGCGACCACGAATTACGGGAACACGACGCCGCTCACGTCCATCGGCAGCGGTGTTAACTTTGTCACCCTCCAGCCTTTGATCACGGGATTGCTCCCCGGGACCACGTATCACTTCCGGTGGATTGGTTCCAACAACGTGCAGGTGGTCACGGACGCTGACCGGACCTTCAGGACGCCCAGCCTGTTTTCCCCATTTGCCCTTGGGGCGGGAATCCTGAACGTGGACCAGGGAACGGTGGAATGGGGCGACATTGACAGCGACGGCGACCTGGACTTTTTCCTGGCGGCTTGGAACAGAAACCCTGAGTTCTGGATCAATAATAACCAGGGAGCCTCCTTCACCCGCTGGGTGGCCGGCGCTTTCGATGGCTATGCCGCCCAAACGGCAGACCTGGTGGACGCGGATTCCAACGGCGACCTCGAAGTGTTCTGGTCGGCTTCGGATGCCCTGCGCGTCTATCGCATTTCGGGCGCCTTCCTGGAAGGGGCCATGACCAACCAGATCAGGCTTTACCATTACGCGCCATACGAGTCCGACTGGGGCGACTACGACAACGACGGTGACCTCGATCTGGTCATCGCGGGCTTGGAAAATGGCACTGTGCCCGTCACCAAACTCTTTCGCAATGATCGAGACGACCGGTTTACCGAAGTGTCCACCGCTCTGCCCGGCCGGCAATTCGCCGCGGTCGCCTGGGGTGACCATGACAACGACGGCGATCTTGATCTGGCGCTCGCCGGATACAGGACCAATTTGTTGGACGTCTCCTTGAGCATTTACCGTAACGACGGCAACGATGTCTTCACGGACATTCAGGCGGGGTTGACGGGAGTTGCCTGGGGATTCGCGCATTGGGGTGATTCTGACAATGACGGCGACCTGGACTTGCTCATCGGCGGTCACCGGCGCGTGTCGTCTTCGGTCGTCGGGGTGACGCTCCTGTATCGCAATGATGGCAATGATTCGTTCGTCGGGCTTACCAATGGCTTCCTTGGTTTGCTCAGGCCGGCGGCGGCGTGGGGTGATTTCAACAATGATGGCCGGCTCGATTTCGTGCTGTCGGGAAAAACCGAGAACGGCCAGCCGAACGTTTGCGTCCTCTATCGCAACGAGGGCAACAACCAATTTACCGAGCTTCCCTCCGAAATACCCGGCATGTACGATATGGACCTGGCGGCCGGCGATTATGACAATGACGGGCGGCTTGACGTGCTCATGGCCGGAGCGCTTTCATCCGACGCCGAACAGGGCCAGCTCTATCGCAACATCGGATCGGCGACCAATTCACGTCCGACTGCGCCCACCGGACTCATCGCCTCGGTCAACGGCAACCGCGTCACGCTCTCCTGGAACCCGGCCAGCGACGCGCAAACTCCCGCCGGCGCGCTCACCTACAATGTCCGCGTCCGCAAACAAGGTGCATCGGACGACGTGATGTCCGCCATGTCGCTGGCGAGTGGCAGGCGTCTCGTGCCCAGGATGGGCAACGTTCAGCACGGCACCAGCGCGTGGATTGGCGGTCTCACGCCCGGCACCAATTTCTGGAAAGTTCAAGCCGTGGACTCCGCGTTCGAGGGCGGACCCTTTTCCGCCGAAGCCACATTCGTGATCCTGCCTCCTCCGCGCATCCTCAGCATCACCAGGCAACCAAATGGCAGCTTTTTGCTTTCCTGCTCCGGCAACGCCAGCGCGAGCTACTTCCTGCAAGCCTCCGCCAATCTCGTTGATTGGAACGATGCGGACATCACCACCGCTGGCGGGTCCGGCGCGTTTCAATTCACCGTGCCCGCTCCCGGACCAATGAATCGCTTCTTCAGATTGCGGCTGCCCTAGGCAGGCGTCCCATCGCCATCTCTGGATGATCGAGCCTGCAATAGGATCGAGAGACCGCGATTGTGGTCTGGAGTTAGCGCTCGGTAACTGGTAAACCCGCACCGTAATTATGCCATCGTCTTTTATGCACCCGCAGCACGGGCGGGCCGTGTCCTGCGCGAGGAGAAGTGATTACGGGTGGGTAGTTTCTCTGTTCCTCCTTTTGATTTTTTCAGCCGGGACGGGTGTGGCTGCGCAAACTTCTTCGCCGCCCGTGGTGCAAATGCTCGTGCCGGGCTTCACCGTCGAGGAATTGCCAGTGAAGCTCAGCAATCAAAACAATGTGCGGTTTGCGCCCGATGGAACACTGACCTCGCTCGGTTATGACGGGAAAGTCTGGCGATTGCGCGATACTAACGGCGACGGCCTCGAGGACATAGTCGAACCGTTCTGGACCCAGCCGACGCTGAGCGTGCCCCTCGGTATGGCGTGGAGCACGCACGGACTGTTCGTCTCCTCGAAAGGCAAGGTCTCGCTTCTCAAGGATACTGATGGCGATGGCGTGGCGGACACCGAGGAAACCATCGCCTCAGGATGGCCGCAGACGGACGTTGGTTCTGGCGGAGTGGACGCGACGGCGGTGACGCTGGATGCCGAAGGTAATGTGTATTTTGGACTTCTTGTCGCTGATTACTCGAACGCTTATCGCCTCCGCAAACGAAGCGACCTGAAACCCGATGAGGTCGCCTGGTTAAGGGAACAGGGTCGATGGCGCGAGCCTTCCGGAGCCGATGCGGCTGCCGACGAATTCTCACTTTATGATTTGAATTCCCAGCGCGGCACGATCCAGAAGTGGGATGCGCGCGCGAAGCAGCTTTCGACCGTCGCGGTCGGCATTCGCGTTCCGGTGGCGCTCGCCTTCAATCGCGCCGGCGATCTTTTCAATAGTGATCAGGAAGGCGAAACGTGGATGCCCCAAGGCAACCCGTTCGACGAACTCAATCACATCATAGCCGGACGCAATTATGGATTTCCCCCGCGCCAAGAACGGTGGCTACCGAATCTGCAGAGCGAGCCTCCAGTCGTTGGATTCGGTCCGCAGCACCAAAGTGCCTGCGGGCTCGCCTTCAATGAACCGCACGCGGCGAGGAATACTTCTGGATCGCGTGACGCGAAGCGGGCTTTGCCTGCTGCTCCCGTGCAAGGTCTTTTTGGCCCGAAGGCGTGGGAAGGTGACGCGTTCGTCGCAGGCGAATCGCGCGCGAAGATCTGGCGGGTTCAGCTGGTAAAGACGCCGAGTGGGTACGTCGGAAGGGCGCAGACGATCGCGCGTCTCTCGATGCTCACGATGGACGTGGCCATTTCGCCGCGCGGGGAGCTTTACGTCTGCTGCCACAGCGGACCGCCGGACTGGGGCACGGGGCCGAAGGGAGCAGGGAAAATATTCAAAATCACCTACAAAGTTTCACGAGCGCCGATCCCTCTCGCCGCCGTACCCTCCGCGCCCACCGAAGTTCGCATCGCGTTCGACAAGGCTCTTCACTCTGACGTGCCACGTTCAGTTATGAACGGCAATGCGACAATTGAATTTGGCGAATACGTCAGTGCCGGCGATCGTTTTGAGGTTCTCAAACCGCCATACAGTGTCGTGCAGCAACAAGACGCCACCCCGCGAGGACGCCTCGCCATCCATTCGGCGCGGCTCGATGACGATGGGCGCACGCTCGCGCTGCAGACGGCCCCGCATCCGCTGTTAGTGCGCTATGCGATCACGCTGCCGGGCATCAAAGGCTTTGGGCAGCGCGGTGCTGGAGAAACCATTGACCTGGACTATGACCTGACGCACTCCTCGCAGCCGTTGCCGAAAGACTTGTCCAAACTTTCCCGGGAGAAGTGGCAGCAGCCTGTCGCGTGGGCGCCCAAGGCGCGGGCTTCGGCTGGCACGGACAGCCGCGCACCACGCAAACCTGACGGCGATTGGGAGCATGGGCGTGAACTCTTTTTCGGCGCTCAACTTCAGTGCGCGAAATGCCATCGTGTTCGGGGCGAGGGCGGCACCGCTGGTCCGGACCTCAGCAATTTGGTTCACCGAGATGCCGCGAGTGTGCTGCGCGACATTCGCGAACCGAACGCCACCTTGCATCCAGATTACGTCACGTATCAAGTCGCGATCAAGGACGGGGAGGTGATGCAAGGCTTCATTCGTTCGCAGAAGGAACGTTCCCTCCACCTTTTTGATGCTGACGGAAAGGAAACCGCGTTCGTCCGCGCCGATATTGAGAGTATCCGCCCGACCGAGCTCAGCCTCATGCCCTCCGGCTTGCTTGATGGCCGGAACGAAACGGATGTGCGTGACCTGCTGACCTTTCTGTTGTGGGAAGCTCCCGCGCGCCTCCAAGACCTGCCCTAGCGGAAGCTCGGCACTGCTGCTGGGCCACATTGAACGATTTCGTTAAACTGAGTGCTTGACCCTGCATCTAAGTGCAGGGTTTAGGTTGAATGGTAGATGAAAGAACCGAGTGAATACGGCGGTTCAATGACTGTGGGCCGGACGGCTCGATTGGCCGATGTCTGGATTCCGACGATGCGGTTTTATGAACGCGCTGGTCTCTTGCAGGAGCCGAGGCGCGCGGTGTCAAATTATCGTCTTTACCCAGCCGAAACAGTCGCGCGTATTTGCTTCATCCGCCGCGCTCAACAGTACGCCGCAGCCGGGCAGACCGCCGGGAGAGCGAAATCCTCCCGGCGGTCGGAAGCTCGACCGCAGATTGTCTTGCTTTGCCGCCAACCGCGTCCTGAAGGCCGGGCTCAGGCCGTCCCTTCTCACCGACTTCTCAACCCTTCCCGAAGTTCTCAATCATCTGCTTCGGCATCGTCAGGTCTCATCTGCTTCTGCTTGATCTGGCCACGACGTTGAACGCCTGATTTTGTTTATCAAATCCACGCCGCTGCGCCATGTTCCTGTCATTGCGATTGGGCGGATTATGCCTCTTTCGATCCAGAGTTGTTGCGTTCGGTCCTGGTCACGCTCCGCACTCCCGAGAGCAAAGCCGATTTGGCCATTGTCGTCGGCACGTTTCTCGCGCTGCTGGCGCCCACAGCCGTGCCAAATGTCCAAGTGATAAGAAGCCAAAGGGACGGTGGGACAAAAACAAGTAAGCTTTTCCTTTGCGGTTAACCACCGTCGCATTGCCTGCACTCTATTCGCGATTCCGGGAGGTACTCGAAAAGGCAGTACTGTTGGATAACGGCTGCCTTAGGCTGAGGCGCCGGGGGCCAACGACGCAAGCGCGTTGCCCCCGACTTTTCGGCGGCTAAGACCCCGGCGGGCAGGGTCCTAATTTGAACCGAGATGCTTAATTGTCGCCTGTGGCTTTGCTGAAAAATCAAACGACTTAGCAAACACCTCAACTCCTGCGTCCGGGCAGCCTCTTCCGTTCTGCTGGGACTGCTAAGCCATTTTGCCATTGGCCACCAGCCGTGCTTCCTCCTCGACGATCTCAATTCGATACGGCGCTTTCATGCGCGCTCCTCACCTGCAGCCATACAAACCGCCGTCTCGTTGCTGTACCCGACTGCAAACTTCGACGCGAGCACGTTCATGGCCTCCACCGTGACGGGCCTCACGGTGAACGAGTTAGGGCCGAGCCGGTAGTTACGCCGAACCTTCCTGGTCAGTTCGGAGTGGATCAGCGTCAGAACGACCATCTTTTGCAGCGCAGGCCGCGTTCTGATCCAGGTCAGCATCACGAAGGCCTCTTCGAACGGCACATCAACGTCAAAGACTATCGCGGCGGGCAAGGGGTGCTTCTTGCGGTCGGCATACGCACCGTCGCCCGATAGGTATGCAATGAGTTTACCAATAGTGCTCAGCCGTCGCATCGGGTAAGGCACGCCAACCTGCCTGAACGCTAGCAAGAGGCCCGTGTCATCTTTTGAATCGTTCACCAGCAGAATCATGTTTCCCGAAACGGACGGCGCGACGACTCTAAAAAAGCCTTCGAAAAACGGTTACTGGGGTGTTTACCTACTCGTTGGAAAGGGTGTTTTGCCTAACCAGGTCACTCGTCGCGTCAATGCTGGCCCATAAAAAGTTACACGGCCTGGTTCGCCTCCAGTTACCTATCCAGTACCCCAGTCGAGCATTCTCTTTATCTGGGGGCAAAAACTCCCGTTCTCCCGTTAGGGCCCGGCCCTGCCGCATCTGCGCGGCACCCGTTTGGTCGATCGGGTTGTTGATGGGATTTTTGCCCGGAGACGATATCTGCCACGCCATAAGGTATGTTCGCTTGAGAATATTGAATCTATGAGCGCATGCTTGGCACAGCGTTGACTGGTTAAAGCGGAGACTTCAACAGCGGCATACATTGTTGGGTTTGTACACTCGATCAGGATCAAGGCTCCAACGCACGCGACCTAAATCCATAATCACTTACGCCCAGGACGCCCGACTTTTTAGCGTTCTTTAGGACTGTTATTGGGCTGCTGTAGCTTGGGATATCGCGAGTGCGATGGCATCAAACATATCGGTTCGTGGATGCTGAGGCATCCAGGGCTTGCGCTCAGGCGGTAAGAGCGGACCAAGCTCCTCTGGAAAACGCGTTGCCAACACCTGGGCGATCTCGTGCTTGGTTCCTTTGCCCTTTCCGAAGAAAACACGTTGAAAATTAACGTGAGGCACCAGCTTAAGCGGCAGGCCGCAATCGGCAGCCAAAGATGCGATTGCAATTCCAAGTAGCCGTATTCGCTCGGAACGGCGAGTAGGCTTGGCTGAATAATCCTGGATTATAAGCAGCGTAGGAGTGTAAAAGCTGATCAAGTTGCGAATCTTGGTGACAGTCGCGGCGTTCTTGTCCCCTTTAACTCCTCTGCAACCCCAATCAACCAGCGCCTTGCCTTCGAGCACGGCAAAACCAAACCCTCTGCTCGAAGGTGCGATCGCAAGTATCGTGTGGCTGGAACGCTTGTGAGACACTTTGTTAGCGTGGCTTAGAATGGATAGTAATCATTCGGATGAGAGCGCGATGCTTGCGGTTGCTTTGATCCGCTATCGCCTGCGCAGCGATCCGCCGCCTCAGAAATCGCGCGCGCAGCGCGATGTCCTTTTGGACCTTCCTGTAGAACCTGTTGAAGAGGTCGGACGCCGATTTTTCGAAGATTACTTCGAAGGCAAGCAGGGTTCGGAGATTTGGCTCCCGGATTAGCCGTTCGTAGCGGGAGACCTTCGCGCCGCTCCCCGCCCCCAAAAGGAAAGCGAGTTCGTCCTGCGAGAGGCCCAAGCGCCTCCGATTCGCTCTGAGATGATTTGAAATGTGCACCGAGGCCATATTATTGCGGGAGATATGAACTCCAGGTCGGGGTTCAGGACTCCAAAATATTACTGTTGGTAAACAAAGCGAAGGACATGCGATTTGCCGGAAGCGGCAAGTTTCCAAAAAGAAATCGCCGAGCATTTCAACTCGGCGAGACGTAGCAGGCGGGCAGTTAGGCCTAATTAAATCATACTCGAAGGCAAACTGTGTTGTGGATAACCCAAGCTGGTAGAGATTACTCAGCAATTCCATCTGTGGAGACTGGCAGCTCCAAAACAAAAGGAATCGTTCTGACATGACGTTGGTTTGTGTTCAAACCATGCCAATCGTCAGGACACAACAGCGATTTGCCAGCTCCGGCAAGGGAATGCTCCTTTGTCACCTAATCAAGCGATTCTAAGCTAATAACACGTGTGCGGCTGCCCGGCGTGACAACAGGCGTGCGCATTGCTATTATGAGTCCATCCCCTGAACATTCACCTTCCGAGCCGCATCGCATACCGCTGAACAATGTGAGAACCGATGCGGGTCGGACGCTCCGATCGCCTTCCAGCGGCATCCTCTCGAGTGATGCTCTTGAGGCACTCGATCAACTTGGCCATGTGTTGAGAGGCGTCTATGAGAGAATGGTATTAGAGGGTTACAACCTTGTGGACGGCGAAATTCGGAAGGTCCCGCCCGAAGCCTCAAATGACCCAACTGAAATACAACATTGAAACAGACCTGCTCAAGCAAATCAGTGCCGGCAAATATCGCGAGAAGTACCTCGTGTACAACAGAAAGAGCACCGACGAACCGGACAATCAGAAGAATTCAATCACTTACCAAAAAGCAGAAAACACCCGCTTCGCACATCGCGAGGCGCTTCCGATTGCAGCGATTACGCTGCAAGGCTTTTGCGCAGCCGGGGTCGTTTCAGAGCGCCATTCGGGATTTAGCGAGGACACGAACATACTTATTACTGACGACGGAGTCGTCCACTATCGGATCGAACGACCGAAGTTCCAAAAGATGCTGCAGTTTGTGAGCCAGGGATATTTCAAAGGTGTCATATGCTTGTGCTGGGATCGAATCAGCCGAAACAAAGGAGACGATACCCTCGTTCGGAAAATGATGCGGAATGGTACCGATTTCCGCTTTGTCTACGCGAAATACGATCAAACCAGTTCGGGGGCTCTGCACATGGACATCGACGGCATGTTCGCGGAACATCACTCCCGCGTCACTTCAGAGAAGGTTAGGATTGCAACCAAGACGGCAAGAGAAAGAGGCATTTGCACATATCGCGCGCCGATTGGCTATTTGAATCAAGGCAATATGACGCGCAAGGCGACCGATCCCGAGCGCGCTCCGGTTATCCAGCGAATGTATGAACTTTACGCGAGCGGCGATTGGACCCTTTCTGATTTGGCGCGGTTCGCCAATAGCCACGGCTTTGTCACAGTTCCAATGCGCCGTCGAAGAACGCGAGACGAAATGCTTGCTGAAGAGGATGAAGCTGTGCAAATCGAAAGAGTTTCGCGACCGGTTACCGAAAACCACGTAAGCAGAATCTTAACGAACCCATTTTACACTGGTAAAGTGCTGACTACAGATGGCAGTTACGTTCCGAGCGCCAGCCACGAGGCCATTGTCAGCGATCAGCTTTTTGACCGGGTCCAGACATTCCTCAAACAAAAACGGACCAGCATCTATTACGAAAAAAAGCTCGATCTCCCGTTGCGAGGGCTAGCCAGGTGCTTCCACTGTCGCCGCGTGTACACGCCTTACGTCCAGAAAAGGATACAATATTTTGGCTCTCGCTGCGCCCCAGGATGCCCAAACAAGCTCAAACACTTCAGCCTGAGCTATCTCGCCGCAAAGATCGAGGGTCTTCTGTCTGCACTGTATTTCACTGAGGATGAAATCGATCAGATGAATGCACGCATCAGCACAGACATAGCGCTCCATGAGGTCAACCGCAGGAAGGAGTTGGATCAGCTGGAACGCAAAAAGAAAACAATACGAGACGATCTTGGTTACATATGCGCGAACAAGCTGGCATTGTTGAAAGCCGGCGTCTATTCGCCCGAGGGGTTACAGCAGGAGGAGAATAAACTGAAAGACGAGCTGATCGACCTGCAAACTCGCGAGCAAACATCGGACGAAGCTATGCACGAGACCATGAAGGATGTCGTAAAACTTTCAGAACTCGTAAAAAACGTTGTGCCACTTTATAAATTCGCGAATCTTCGCCAAAAAGACGAAATCACTCGATGCATCCTTTCAGAACTGTCCATTTCCGAAACAACGTTGCAGTTTAAGTGCAAAACAGGCTTCGAATGCCTTGAGAATCATTTCCGTGCTGTTTGTGACCCCATTGCGTGGCTTTCAGAACTTTTTGAAAGTAACAATTCTGTTGGCCTAGGTATCCAAAGCATACAGCAGTTCATTGGAAATCAGCAAGCGATGGCGGTGTGACGAATAAAAAGCCGCTATCATAGGGTTGATTTTAGCAACGAGGACTAGTCACACAAGGAGTGGAATCTTGCCGCTTGAGGCAAGAAAAAGCGCGCCTCTGGGACGCTCTGTGGAGCTATTAACTTGTTTGCACTCCATGCCAAGCGGGTGCAATCCGGATTTTTTGTACCGCCCTGTGCCAACAGTCGTCGCCTTTGCAGATCAGGACACATTTATCGCTACCTGGAGCCAACTGCATGTGTATTATCGGTAAGGCAACGCTACAAAAGGAACATTGAGCACTGGGAGCTTACTGATCTCTTTTCGCGTCGTCTTTCGCCTGTCCTAACCCGTTGGACTGCGTTATTATCTTAGCAACTCATGGGAAGCATATTCTTGAGTCACAGTCATAGGGATAAAGCATTTGCGCGCAAGCTTTCGGATGCCCTCAAGTCCCGTGGGTTCCGCGTCTGGCTGGACGAAGCAGAAATGCAGATCGGCGATTCATTGATCACGAAGATTGAGGTCGCAATTAAGGAATGCGAGTACCTAGGCGTCGTCCTGTCTCCAAGTTCGGTGGCTTCCGAATGGGTTCGACGAGAAGTGAACATGGCACTCACTGAAGAGATTCGGGGCAAAAAAGTCAAAGTTCTCCCGCTGCTCCATGAGCAATGTGAAATTCCAGGATTTCTCCTCGACAAGCTCTATGCAGATTTCTCAGGCGGTTTCGAACAAGGCTTAGCCTACCTGCTTGGACGTCTCAGCAACGCCATTCAACAGGACAACTATCGGAATAAAAGAGCTCTTGAGAAACTCCAGTTCGCTTATCAGGACTCGATAAGCTTTGGAAAGCAGGGCCACCATCAACTGCAAAAGTCGGACATCGAAGCAATCATCGGGTATGTGTCTCCTCAACAGCTTTCCTTGGCCCTAGCAGAGTTTCTCTTTTCCAGCGCGGCTTTGCTCACATCACGAACCGGTCGCGGCATTGAGAGGATCGATGAGTTTTTGAATGTCTTTCCTTCGGACCAGTTGCGTCAGGTATTTGCGCAACTCCTTAAACACCCGAACGAAAAGGTTCGGCTTGGACTCCTCTTCTTAGCCAAGCACATCCAGCTTGAACCACTCGCCGAATTGCTGATCGAGTCCTGCAGCGTTGAGACGAGTTCAGAAGTTAAAAGGCGCACGGCGATGATGTTATCCGAGGTGGGTATCAAGTTGTCAGAAGGTTTAGCAGAGGACCTTTTAGAACGGGCCAATGACGACTGGATCTTCCTGTCATATGCTCTTCTCTTCTCCAAGCCCCGTAGAACATCCCTTGTGCTGTCGGATGGAAGCGAATTCGCTTCCGATTTGGGTAGACTCGCTACCCGATCTGGTTATCAAACGATTAGTGTCTCTTCACCGTTGCTTCACACAGAATTAGAGGATGCCAGTGATAAGATCCTCGGTGCTCACGAAGTCATCATCGTGGTACGAGGCGAGCATTTCACCAAATTCGGGTCCGGCGAGTTCTATCCCAAATTGAGGACTTACGTGGAGCGGGGCGGCTCTTTGCTTTTTACATCCTGGGCACTGTGGGAAACCAAGGAAATCTCCGAATGCAAAGCGATGTTCCCGTTTGAACACGTCGCGGACAGTCATAACGAAAATGTCCTGGTGCAATGCCGACCTACGTCCGTTCCACTTTCGGCATCAATGTTTCCGAAGCCGTTCTCTCTCCGCACGTCTTTCGAATTCTTGCGAAGTAAGCCCGACGCCGTCGTGCTACTAGAAACCGACACGGGCATACCGGTTTTCGGATATCATCCGCATGGTAAAGGAACCTGTTACTACTTGAATTCCTGTCAGCACGACTGCCTAGGGCACATGACATGTCCCACTTGGAGTTCCGAAGAATTTACTGATGGTCTCGAGGCGTTTTTCCGGTGGCTCTACAAAAGAAACGAAGAACGGCGAGGCAATTAACTTGGCACACCGGCCAAAGAACTGACGGTTTTGTTGATTGTTTGTTTTGATGGGACTAAGAATCAGTTGAATCTTCACGAGAGTCCGATTATGGCGAAGCACATTTTAGTAGTCGACGATGAAGCGCAAATTCGGGAACTCCTCGACATTTATCTGACTAGACAAGGATATGACGTTTTTACTGCTTCTAATTCAGAACAAGCGTTAAGGTTCTTACATCAAGGTTCGGTCGATTTGGTGATACTGAACATCGGTTTGGCAGGTGAAGACGGATTGACTTTGCTGCCTCAATTGAAGACTGAATGGCCCAAACTGCGGGTTGCGATCTTTACTGGCATGGGCTTCGTGGAAGACCTGCTTGCCGAGGCTTATCAAAAGGGCGCCGACGCCTATTTCAGTAAAGTACTTCCATTGGATGAACTGATGAAGGTTGTTGAGCAATTATTGGACCCAACAGCGCCCGCATCGACTCGATGGTATGAAGAGATGCAACATTCAGACATCGACACTTCTTTATCACCGCTGTCATCGACGAAAGTTCAACATTTCAAAAACCAAGACACATCGAGCGAACTCAGTGCTTCGGGAACTCAACCGAAAACAATTGGTGATGGCGCCCAAAGTAACACTCGAGAATTGCAACAAAGGCTCGAATCGCTCGAGAGAGAGAAAATCGCTCTCGCGAAGCAGCTTGAGGCCCTGGAACAGCAAGTGCTTGATTCCCAGAGGCTCGAGTCAGTAGGCCGACTCGCTGCTGGTGTCGCTCACGATTTCAACAATATTCTTACCATCATCCAAGGACATTCCGACCGCCTTCTCGCAGAATGCGACGGGGACGAGGCCACCACCGAGCCATTGCGCCAGGTTTCCAATGCGGCCAAACGCGGCGCAGGTCTCACCCAACAGCTCCTGATGTTCTCCCGCAAACAGGTCATGCAATCCAAAGTCATCGACCTCAATGCCGTCGTTCACAACCTCGTCAAAATGCTACACCGCTTGATAGGCGATAACATTTCTTTGGAACCATGCTGTGCTAGCGTCATCCCGGCCATCGAAGCTGATCCTGGGATGATCGAGCAGATCATCGTCAACCTCGCTCTCAATGCCCGCGACGCGATGCCTGAGGGTGGCGAACTTTTCATTACTACTGAAGAGGTCAACATCGACAATACCTATGTCCGCGACAATCCCACAGCGCGCATTGGGCGATTCGTTGCTCTAAGTGTCAGGGACACAGGCTGCGGCATGGCGCCAGAGACTCTTCAGCGCATTTTCGAACCTTTTTTCACTACCAAAGAGCCCGGCAGAGGCACCGGCCTAGGTCTCGCCACCGTTTCTCGTATCATCAAACAGCATCAGGGCTGGATCAATGTCAGCAGCGAGCTTAGAGTCGGCACCACATTCCGCATTTACTTTCCCGCGACAGACAGACCAATGCACTGTGCGCATAAAGACCCGAGCCCAGCCAAACCTCGTGGCGGAAATGAAACCATCTTGCTCGTCGAAGACGAGCCTGTCCTGCGCGAACTCGCCCGCGTTATCCTGCACGATTACGCTTATCGGGTTCTCGAAGCTGCCACGGGCGTTGAAGCCCTCAAAGTGTTCGAACTTCACTGCGATGAGATCGATCTGTTGTTCACAAACATCGTCATGCCGGAAGGCATAGACGGCCTCGAGTTGGCCGAACAGCTCAAAGCAAAAAAGCCCAACCTTAAAATCATCTACACCAGTGGTTACACCTCTGATGCAATCGGGACCGCGTCGGAATTAAGCGGTGCCTCTTTCCTCCAAAAGCCGTATTCCCCTCCTCGCCTTGCCCAAGTCCTCCGTGAATGCCTCGACGATGGTTAGCAGGATTAGGTTCCTTCGAGAAGACACGATTGCACTTTTTCTACAACGCATTGCCGCTGCGACGCGAATCGTCCGATTCTACAAGGTTCTGCTTCCAATGTTTCGATCTCCGCACGGCAGCGAGCGTAGCCGCTTAAGTCATCTGCTCAAGGAGACTTGTGTTTCACACAACGAGCTTGTCCTGCGGAGACAAGAGTGTTAGCAAGCACTATGTCATGGACGGATTTGTCGCGAATGGAGTCCATGTTGTTACGGTCACACGTTAGGAAATCCATGCATCTTTCGAAATCCGAATTTAAGGTAGCACGCACATGCGGGACGAAACTTTATTACCGCAAGTTGCGGTTTCCCTCGGAATATGATGACGATCCATATTTGGAATTTCTCGCGGATGGCGGTTACATGATCGAGACGATTGCAAAGCTACTGTTTTCGAATGGAAAGGAAATTGGTTTTGAGTCCAGCGCTGAAGCGGTTAGGCTGACCGAGGAGGCGCTGAAGGAAGAAAACGTCACGCTTTTTGAGGCGACATTCGTGTTCGGGCAATTATTGGCTCGCGTGGATATTCTTGTAAAGCGTGGCAACTGCTTTCAATTGATTGAGGTCAAGGCAAAGAGCTTTAATTCTGCAACGGACGGAGTGAATCCGTTCAGAGGCAGACGCGGGGATATTTCATCGAAGTGGCGTCCATATCTGGAAGACGTGACCTTCCAGATGCACATCTTTCGCAGCCTTTATCCCAATGCAGCGGTGATGCCGTTTCTGTGTCTGGTAGATAAGAGCAAGATGTGCAGTGCCGAAACGAGTTTCGACAAATTTCAGGTTACGCCGCGGGAGAAGAAGGAGGGCGACAAAATCTTCAGCCGGCCACAGGTCGTATTCACGGGCAATGTCGAGGCGTTACGAAAAGACCCCTTTGTGGCCGTGGTTGACGCGAGCAACGAAGTGGACGAATTGCTGCCGGTGGTGAGAGAGGCAGCGGGCGTGTTTGCTGCAACACTCGCGGGCGAAACACCAGTCCGCATTCAGCCGAATCTCCGAGTCCAATGCAAAAAGTGCGAATACCGCCTGGAGAACGGTGAAAAGTCCGGGTTCCATGAGTGTTGGGGAAATTTGGCAGACGTATCGCCGCATCTTTTGGATTTTTATCGTGTGGACGTTCTTGGACCGAAGGGCCAAGTCGCCGAGGACATGATTATTCAAGGCCGATGCAACGTTTGCAACATCGACGAGAACGCTTTAAGAGGAAAAATCGGCGAACGACAGGCGATTCAGTTGAACGGAACCTTGAAGAATGAGGAATTCCTCAGCCCGAGACTCCCGCAAATTCTCGGGGCTCGTGAATACCCACTCCACTTCGTTGATTTCGAGGCGTGCCGAACGGCGGTGCCCTATCACGCTGGAATGCATCCATACGAACAGGTCGCCTTTCAATGGAGCTGCCACACGATTCCAGCCAGGGGCGCGGAGGTTGTTCACACCGAATGGATCAACGTTGAGGAGGCCTATCCGAATTTCGAGTTTGCCCGGTCCCTCAAAAAGATAGTCAACGGAAGTGGAACACTCTTCGTCTGGTCTCCTTTTGAGAGAACCGCTTTGCGGGACGTGCGCCGACAATTAGTCCAATACAATCAGCAAGACCACGATCTCGCGCAGTGGCTCGAGGGCGTCACGTCTGATCATGGTCCCTTGGTTGACCTTTGTGAACTTGCCAAAGAGCATTATTTTCATCCGCGCATGGGTGGCAGTCTTTCGATCAAATATGTGCTTCCCGCAGTCTGGTTTCAAAACGCCAAAGTCCGAAATCATCCCTGGTTTTCACTCTACGCGCGAGAAAAGGACGGTCGATTGCTTGAGCCTTATGAGACGCTCGAACCTCTGCCATTCGGCGATGACGCCATCGAAGATGAAGCCGAAGCCGTCCGGGAAGGGACTGGTGCAATACGCACATACCAAGAAATGATGTATGGCCTGCGACGGACCGACGCTGCGTTTCGCGCCGCTCAAAAGCAACTTCTGCTCAATTATTGCAAGCTGGACACGGCGGCGATGGTTATGATCTGGATGCACTGGACCGGATGATCTTCACTCCGAACGGCGGAATACTCGCTCACATGTAGAACCGATAAGACGGATTTGGTTCTGCATCCTCACTCAGTTCGGTCATTATCTTTCCGACTCGGCTCGAAAAGGATAGCGTGATGGGGAAACGCCCAAGTCCATCAGCAGAATTCCAGTTCATCTTGCAGAGAGTCAAAATCTCATGAGCGCGGTCGCTCAGATCATCTCCCACAATCTCGATCGGTGCTGGAATGTGAGGTCCGGGATATTCATCCCACCATTTTACGAATCCGGTAGTAAACAAAAACGTGTGATCACCTTCCACTCGACACAGTGTGCCACGCAAAGGCTCCTGCGAACCCCGGCGCAATAAACGAAAGCCTGTGGGACGAAGCGACACCAGGGAAACTTGAGGGACTCTGCCTGCGGCTGCCCTGTTGAAGCCCTGCGCCTCTTCGGGCTGAAATTTGGACGTTTTATGGATCACAATCCTGGAAGGATTCGTTCCGGCACGCGCCGCATACCCTTTGATGAGACGATCCATTATGGTTTCGGCCTGATCAGGCAGCAGGTACGGTTGTTTGTCTCTCGTCTGCTGCTGCGGAACTGGTGTTCCTCTCAAAATAAATGGCTCAAGGTTGTTAGAGAACGCGTGAGCGACGCTTGAATACACCAAGCTACCGCCGCGGGTTTTCAGATGATGAAATGAAATACCGGCGAAACAGCTGCGGTCATCAAGTGACGCCGGACGCCACGGGACGTTCCCTGTCTTGTAATAAAGCGCAACGGAAAGATTCCAAGCACGGGTGGCGGCGCTTTGAGTCGCCTCGCCATCGTGAAAAGTATGCCGTCTCAAAACCTGTGTTGGCACTGCGTTTCGGAGTGACATCACACGAGCTTTGAAAGCGCGATGAAATTGGCGCTCCAACAGTTCGGTGGCTTGAGGCAACAAGTCTGTGATTTTCTCCTTGGCCTCTCCTTGATCGAACAAGTGCATCTGCGGATCGTTCTCCTGCTTGGTAATTCTTTGGAGCACCCGGCGTTCGTCGTCGGAAAGCAGTTTGTTTTGTACGCGAAGATCGGCGACTTCTTCTGGAAAAAAGACGAGAATTGCTTTGGGGGCGGTGTCGCCACAAAGACTTGCGACCGCCTCGATATATACCTCCAACAATGCATCGAAACGAGCAGATGGAGAGGGTTCGGCCATCGCCAGACCCAAACGTCGTGCGTCGAGGGTGACGATAGAGCGAGGTTCGATGCTGTATTTAACACCGAAGGCCTGGCCCAACCCCGGAAACCTAGAGTATCGAAGCGAGTTGGATTCATTGCTCAAAAGCAATCGCTGCATCCGTTCAAACCAGCGCTTGATGGATTTTGCTTCATGGTGCGGAGCTATCAACCCCAATGGAATGGTGGGCAAATCTCCGCTCGTAGCGCAAAGGAACGGACCTGCTTTTGACAATGCGGTTTTCGGATCGACAGCGCGCAGTCCTCGGCCAAATTCCAGTTCCGGCTCATTTAGAATCTCGATCGCGATATTCAAGCAGCACCTTTCACCGTTTCTGGAAGGACTGGTTGTTCGATCTCGACGAAGCGAATATCGAGAATGAAATCGTCACCGTAGCCGCGTCCAAGATTTACCGAAGTGCTTTCTGCTCCAAGATACTTCGCCCAGAAAGCGAGATCGTCATCTACGCTTTTGTTTCGGTCGAATTTGATTCGCCGTGTCGCCTTGCTCGTTTGACGTTGCGGTGGCAATTGAGTCAATCCATCTGTTCCAGTGAAAACGTAGGTGGGCTTTATTTGCACAGCCCAACAGTCCCCAAAACGAACAACTTCATAGAAAAATCCTTCGTTCTCGTGTTCCGAGCCGTCATCGCGCCGGAGTTTTACGACGGCCCGATGCGCTTTTCTTCCCAGTCTGCTTTTGTAGTGAATGACGTTGCTCTCGCCCGTAAGAAGCTTGAAATAGACCCGCTTGGTCTTGAATTGAACGTAGAGACCGTCTCGTGAAAACCGCTCCAAGAAGGCTTCCCAATGACGGCCAGCCAACCACGTGAAATGACGGCGACGCTGCTCATCCCTGAGGAATTCCAAAATGGGAACGGGTCTCGCAGCATCGACGGCTGCATGGCGGCTCGCAAATTTAGGAACGAGGCGGAAGTCCCCGAAGGACATTAAATAACCCGCGTCCCGAATACACAGGGGCATAAGGTCGCGCTCTTCCTCTGATTCGTACAGTGGTTGCTTTGGCAATCCTTGGAGTAAGGGTGCCATAAAAACGCTCGCCGGAAGCTCCTTAAGCGGTAAAAGATTGGTTGTATAAACTTCGGTGTCTGTTTTGCGGATCGCCACCGTAGCTTTCAGGTCTCTTTGTTCCGCCTGCAGCAGTTTAATGGTGACCGCCGCATTATCTGCCTCGCAGTAGAATTCAGCACGGCCTCCGTGTTTTGGCATTTCCAACTGGACGTCAGGCAATCCGGAACCAGCTTTGTCCATTTGTGCCAATCCACAAAAGATGTCTGCGATCACACTATTGCGGCACTCGCTTTGTCCGCGAATGGGAGAAAAGAGGCCGTTAGGTCCTACGGCCAACCGGTGGCGAATTGAGGAGGGTAAACCGCCTGGGTTTCTGAATTCGAGAGAGATTCCGGGCTGCTGTTCAATAGTGCTGATATCGTGAAGCTCGTAATCGCGGTGAACCAAAAGATTGACGATAAGTTCTCGCAGGGCCAGCGGTGGAAACGCCTGCTTCTCAGTTGCGCCTGTTTCGTTTTTGAGCCGAACGATCGGATTCATTTTGACGTCATTAAGAGCTTCCGAAATCGCAGCGAACTGCCGCACCAAATTGCCGTCAAAGACCGACTGCTTCTTTTTGTTGACTCTCAAACTCACTGCCGCATGTGGAAAGTGCTCGCCAGGATTTCGACCGAATAGAAGCACGCAAGCGTTGGTTGGAATAATCGCGCCGTTTTCTCTCGATGCTAATTGCAGTTCGATGAGGTGGCGGTCCAGTTGTTCCGCCGATGGCGGTTTTATTCCCACCTCTTTCCAGTATGTGACCAAGGTTGATCGCAGCTCATCTTCGTTGACATCAGCCATCGTTAGGCCGCTGGCTGGTTGTGCATCCCAAGTAGCTGATAGGTCCGCATCAATGGGACGCTCTTGCGAAACGCTGTCGCCGGCAAGAGCAGCGTCCAAATCACGAAACAATTCGTCAAAGCCGTCAATTTCCAACGCGGTAAAACTGGCGCCCAACTTCTCCTGAAGATGCAGCACGGATGGATGAAGCTTACCTTTGCGATGGCACCAGTAAATTCCGTGCCGAAACCCATCGCATTTGTCTATTCCCTTACCGAGAAGGTGCTCCATGATTGACGGCTCGGACCCACGGTAGCCAACGACGATCAGGGGAGCCTCACTCAGCAGGGGCCATATCTTTTCCGCCAGCTTCGAGTTAAGTTTGCTTACTTCCTCAACAAGGTTGCAATCGGTGTAGTAGTCAACCGCCCCGTGCAAATACACAATCTGGCAGCGGTTGTGCGAACGGAAGCGCGACAAATCATCGCGAGTACGGTTGATTTCAATGATGTCCCTTAACTGTATTCTATGGGGGGATAGCGAATCCAAGAGAAGCGAATCAAAATTTGTGGTTAACACCGTCCAGCAAAGCTTGCGAACCATGATTCTGGCCAACGCACAATAACCCTCGCTGATTTGCTGATGTTTAACCCATGTACCCAGCCATCTACGGCGGCGTTCAGGTGGTCGCAAAACTTCCTGGACGGCGGACGGGAAGCAATCAGCGATGTGGTCGGCTTTCCACCACGCCTGCCGCTGACAGTAGCTCTTTGTGTCAGTTGGTGTGACGTGAACCACTCGGCGTTCGTCTCCAAATTTTTCGATGGCGCAGCCAAGTCGAACAATCTGTTGAACTAAGTCTGCCGCCGTCGGCACGCCACATTTGAACGACGCGCCCGCCCCCAGAAGAAGAATTGGGCGGGTCAGTTGGTCGCTCCGAAAAAGAGCGGCCAACTGGTTTACCGTGGCTTGATGTGGGGATTCAACCATCAACGTTCGATCGCGGTGTTAACCGCATCCGAGTTGCACGGACTTTTCAACCTCGCGGCGGATAAGCGTCATTCCCGTAGCTGTTTTTCTCTCGGATTTTTCCATCCTCGCCGTGGATGACAACTTCACTGCGTTGATTTTGAGCGATTTCGCGGGCGCGCTCGATCGCTTGCTGTTGGTTTGGGTGAACCGACGTATCGCGGCTATTGCCTTCGCCTACCACTGCCCAACCATCCGCCCTTTTAACCACGTGCTGATTAATTTTCATAAGCTTTTTGCTGTTCTTGCTTCCTCCAGCATCTCGTCAGAGGAAACGCTTTGTTATCGTTCGGCAGGAGCATACGATGGGCAGTGAGACATTCGCTGTCCCTTTGAAACAAAAGTCAAAAATAAATCACGCGATTGCGACCCGGCCGCAACTGGAACGCATGCACGCTATCATCAGGCGGATACAAAAAGGTGACTATCCGAGCAGATCCCTTCTCGCGAGGGAGCTTGGCTGGACAACCAGGACGATCCAGCGGGACATCACCTTTATGCAAAACCGTGAAAGAATGCCGATTGCATACGATTATTTTCGGCACGGTTATTATCTCACTGAAAAGTTGGTCGATTTTCCGCTACTCCAAATCTCTGAAGGCGAAATCGTAGCACTATTCGTGGCTCAACGAGCGATGGCCCAGTATCGTGGAACTCCATTTGAACAACCGCTTCGAGTTGCGTGTGAAAAACTGATGGAGGGGTTGAAGGGACAATTTTCAGTTGCGTGGGGCGACCTGGACGCGGCGATTTCTTTCCGCAATATCGAAACAAACCCGGTGGATATCACGATATTCAAAGAATTGAGTCTCGCTGTTCAGCGCAGTTTCGAGGTGACATTCGATTATTGCAAACTAGGTTCTAAAACGTTTGAAAACCGCCGACTCCAGCCCTATCACCTGACCTGCGTGAATTACCAATGGTATGTGTTGGGTCATGACAAAGTTCGAAAAGAAGTGCGTCGGTTCGTGCTCGGAAGAATGCAATCCCTCCGGCGGCTCAATACGACATTCAAACGGCCAAAGGATTTTTCGGCAGACAAATGTTTGAAGGGGAGCTTTGGCGTTTTCTCAGGAGAAAAACCGACT
>Ga0105340_1000148_pt1 | contig 34015 bp, 22 predicted proteins | sample EasRivMeERMLT700_FD_89676 | JGI IMG/M metagenome (GOLD analysis project Ga0105340, IMG submission 89676) | Soil microbial communities from meander-bound floodplain in the East River, Colorado, USA - East River MetaG ERMLT700 | ecosystem: Environmental > Terrestrial > Soil > Floodplain | place...
CAACACGGCGCCACATCGTGGGCCGAGAGCTTTGCCAGGATGGCGTCCGCGTGGTCATCAAGGTTCTGTCACGCGATCCAGCACGCGCACCAGAAGGGCATCATCCACCGGGACATCAAGCCGTCGAACGTGCTGGTGACGCTGCACGACGGCACGCCGGTGCCCAAGGTGATCGACTTCGGCGTCGCGAAGGCCACGAACAGCGAGCTCACGACGAAGACGCTGTTCACCGAGCACCGCCAGATGATCGGCACGCCGGCCTACATGTCGCCCGAGCAGGCGGAGATGTCGGGACTCGACATCGACACGCGCAGCGACGTCTACTCGCTCGGCGTGCTGCTCTACGAGCTGCTCACCGGCACGACGCCGTTCGACATGAAGGCGCTGCTCGAGAGCGGCTTCGCCGAGATGATGCGCACGATCCGCGAGGTCGAGCCGCACAAGCCGAGCACGCGCATCTCGACGCTCGGAGACACGGGCACGCGCACCGCGCAGCAGCGCCGCAGCGACGTCAAGCGGCTGAGCACGCTGCTGCGCGGCGATCTCGACTGGATCGTGATGAAGTGCCTCGAGAAGGACCGCACGCGCCGCTACGACACGGCCAACGGGATCGCGGCGGACCTCGAGCGGCACCTGAACGACGAGACGGTGACCGCGGGCGCGCCGAGCGCCGGCCACCGGCTGCGGAAGTTCGTCCGGCGCAACCGCGTGCAGGTGGTCGCGGGCGGCCTCATCCTCGGCGCGTCGCTGATCGGGCTCGTCGCCACGTCGTGGGGACTGGTGCAGACGAGCCGCGCCCGGTCGGCGAAGCTCCTGCTGCAGCTCGAGGACGAGAAACGATCGTCGGTCGAGAACGCTCGACTCAGCCGCAACGCCGACGCGGTCGCCGCGCTCCTCGGCCAGTGCGAGGACGCGCTGCGCTCCGGCGACGCGTCCAAGGCGACGGTCGCGCTCGAGGCGGCGAGCAAACGCGCGGCGGAGGGCGGTGCGACGGATGACGCCGGGCGGCTCCAGCGGCTCACCGCGGATCTTGGCCTGTTGAACGAGCTCGATGCGATCGACCAGTTCAAGTGGACCTGGGTCGACGGCCGCTTCGCGAATCCGGCCGACGCCGCGACGCGGGACCTCGAAGCGCTGCGCCGGTACGGCGCCGACCCCGAGACCGTGTCGGTCGACGACGCCGCGAAACGAATCGAATCGTCGGCGATCCGCGGGCGGATCGTCCTGGTCGTGAACTGGCTCTTCTTGAGGGAGCGTGAGTCGAAGGAACTCGCGGAGGCGCTGCTCGACGTGCTCGGGCAGGTGGACCCCGACCCGTTCCGGGATGCCTTCCGCAAAGCCCGGATCGAGCACGACGATCCGAAGCTCGCGGCCTTGGCGCGCGACCCTGCCATGCTCGAGCAGCCGTCGGAGTTCACCGCCGCCCTGGGCCAGAGCCCGGTGCTCCCCGTCGAGCTGCGGCGCGAGCTGATGGAGATGTCCGCGTTCCGCCGGCCTTCGGACCTCGCCTTGTCGATGGCGCTGCAGGGCACGTACAGGACCGGCGAGCCGCAGACCGCGGACGAACGGCTCCGCTGGCTGCAGGCGGTCCTCGCCGCCGACCCGCAGTACTTCCCCGCCTACATCAACCTGGGCATCGCGCTGCTCGACGCGCGGCGACTGGAGGAGGCGGCCGCGTGCGACCGGAAGGCCCTCGAGATCGCGCCCCGGAGCGTCCAGCCACAGATCCTCGCCAACCTGGGCGTCGTGCTCGAAGCGCAGGGGAAGTTCGACGAGGCGATCGCCTGCGACCGCAAGGCCCTCGAGATCGACCCGAACGATGCGACGGCCCACTACAACCTGGGTGTGTTGCTCAGCAGGCAGAACGAACCCGTCGAGGCGATCGCTTGCTGGCGCAAGACCATCGAGCTCGACCCGAAGTACGCCCGGGTCCACGTCCGCCTCGCCGAGGACCTGTGGAAGATCGGCCGGTCGGAGGAGGCGGTCGTCACCTACCGCAAGGCGATCGAGCTCGACCCGAAGTCGGGGGTGGCGTGGAAACGCCTGGGGGAAATGCAGTCGGACCTCGGCCGCACGGAGGACGCCATCCAGTCGTTCCGGAAGAGCATCGAGGTCGAGCCGACGGCCTACGTGTACGCCTGTCTCGGCAGGCTCCTGAGAATGAAAGGTCAGCTGGACGAGGCGGTCGCCCTCTTCCGCAAGGCGATCGAGATCGCCCCGGAGTACGACGCCTACGGCGGCCTGGGAGTCACGCTGAAGCTCAAGGGCCAGATGGACGAGGCGATCGCGCTGATGCGCAAGTCCGTCGAGATGCGCCCCGACAACGCCGACGGAATGCGCGTCCTCGGCGAGACGCTCCTCGCAGTCGGCCAGAAGGACGAGGCGCTCTCCTGGGTTCGGAAGGCCGTCGAGCGCGACCCGAAGGATGCGGTGGCCTGGATGGACCTGGGCGCGATCCTCGACGGCATGGGCCGGCTCGACGAGTCCATCGAGTGCGCGCGGAAGGCCATCGAGCTCGACCCCAGCGACTTCAGGTTCCACCACAACCTCGGTGTCTCGCAGGTCCACGCCGGTCGACCTGCCGAAGCGGTCGCGAGCTACCGGAAGGCGGCCGAGCTCAACCCGAAAAACGCCGAGAACTGGCACGATCTCTCGCAGGCGCTGCTGAACTCGGGACAGCGCGACGCGGCATTCGAGTGCGTCCAGCGAGCCGTCGAGCTCGATCCGAGGTTGGCGGTCGCCCAATACTCCATGGGCTGGCACCTGCAGGAGCAGCGCCGGTGGGACGAGGCCATCGCCTGCTACCGCAAGGCCATCGAGATCGATCCGGACTACGCCGAGGCGAACTGCAATCTGGCGATCTGCATCGCTCGCGTGGGCCGATTCGCCGAGGCCCTGCCGTTCATGCGTCGCGGCCATGAGGCGGGTTCGAAGCGCCCCCACTGGCCCCACCCGTCCGCCGAATGGCTCCGCCAGACCGAGATCAAGGCCGCGCTCGAGGAGAAGCTCCCCGCGCTCCTCGCTGGCGAGATCGATCCCGTCGACAACGCGGAGCGTCTCGAGTACGCGCAGATGTGCTGGAGGAAGGGTCTCCTCCACGCGGAGGTCAAGCTGCTTTCGGAGGCCATCGCCAACGACCCCACGCTCGTCGACGATCTCGCCGCCGGCCATCGCTACGACGCCGCGTGCAGCGCGGCGCGCGCGAGCGCCGGGCTCGGCAAGGACTCGGCGCAGCTCGACGATCGCGAGCGGGCTCGCCTGCGCAGGCAGGCCATCGACTGGCTGCGCGCCGACCTGGCTCTTCACGCCAAGCGATCGGAGTCGGGCAAGCCCGAGGAACGCGCGGCCACGAAGGACACGCTGCGCAAGTGGCGGGAGGACGCCGAGCTCGCCTGCATCCGCGACCCCGAGCAGCTGGACCTGCTCCCGGACGACGATCACGCCGCGCTCGAGGAATTGTGGCTCGACGTCGCCGACCTGATCGGGGATCCCCGATGACGTCGAGCGAAGCCGCCGGCACGCAGATCGGCCGTTACAAGCTGCTCGAGAAGATCGGCGAAGGCGGCATGGGCACGATCTGGATGGCCGAGCAGCGCGAGCCGGTCCGGCGCCGGGTGGCGCTGAAGATCATCAAGCTCGGCATGGACACCAAGCAGGTGATCGCCCGCTTCGAGGCCGAGCGCCAGGCGCTGGCGATGATGGACCATCCCAACATCGCCAAGGTGCTCGACGCCGGCGCCACCGAGACGGGCCGGCCCTACTTCGTGATGGAGTACATCCGGGGGATCCCGATCCTCGAGTACTGCGATCAGGAGAAGGTCGACACCCGGGCGCGACTGGAACTCTTCGCGAGCGTGTGCCACGCGATCCAGCACGCGCACCAGAAGGGGATCATCCACCGCGACATCAAGCCGTCGAACGTGCTGGTGACGCTGCACGACGGCGTGCCGGTGCCCAAGGTGATCGACTTCGGCGTCGCCAAGGCGACGAACTGCGAGCTGACGACGAAGACGCTGTTCACCGAGCACCGCCAGATGATCGGCACGCCGGCCTACATGTCGCCCGAGCAGGCCGAGATGTCGGGACTCGACATCGACACGCGCAGCGACGTCTATTCGCTGGGCGTCCTGCTCTACGAATTGCTCACCGGCACGACGCCCTTCGACACGCGGACGCTGCTCGAGAGCGGCTTCGACGAGTTGCTGCGCGCGATCCGCGAGGACGAGCCGCACAAGCCGAGCACGCGCGTCTCGAAGCTCGGCGACACCGGCACGCGCACGGCGCAGCAGCGCCGGGTGGAGCAGAAGACGCTGAGCCTGCTCCTGCGCGGCGACATCGACTGGATCGTGATGAAGTGCCTGGAGAAGGATCGCACGCGCCGGTACGAGACGGCCAACGGCCTCGCCGCGGACATCCGGCGGCACCTGGGCGACGAGCCCGTGACCGCGGGGCCGCCGAGCTCGACCTACCGGCTGCGCAAGTTCGTCCGGCGCAACCGCGTGCAGGTGATCGCGACGTCCGTCGTCCTGGCGGCGCTCCTGGCCGGGATCGTCGCCACGTCGTGGGGGCTGGTGCAGACGAGCCTTGCGCGGTCGGCGGCGCTCGAGCGTCAGGTCCAGGACGAGCACGCGTCGGCCGCCGAGAGAGCCCGTCTCAGTCGGAATGCCGAGGCGGTCGCCGCGCTCCTCGGCCAGTGCGAGGACGCGTTGCGCGCCGGCGACGCGTCCAAGGCGAAGGTCGCGCTGGATGCAGCCCGCAAGCGCACCGACGATGGCGGCGCCGGCGGTGATGCCGAGCGGCTCGCGCGGCTCGCCGCGGATCTCGACCTCTCGACGGAGCTGGACGCGATCGACCAGTACCGCTGGACCTGGACGCAGAACCGCTTCGGGGACGAGAACGTCGCCGCGACGCGGACCCGCGAAGCGCTGCGAAGATTCGGCGCCGACCCCGAGACCTCGTCGGTCGAGGAAGCGGCGTCACTCGTGGAAGCGTCGACGATCCGCAGGCAGATCGTGGTGGCGATGGACCGGCAGCTCTGGCGGGAGAACGTGGACGGGCTGCGCGCCGTGCTGCTATGGGTGGACGCCGACCCTTATCGGGATGAACTCCGCGACGCGATCCTCGCGCGCGATCGCAAGAAGGTGGAGGCGATGGCGCGAGACCCTGCCGCGCTCGAGCAGCCCCCGGAATTCACCACCGCGTTGGGCCAGAGCACGGCGATCCCCGAGGAACGGCGCCGCGAGCTGCTGCAGGCGGCGTTGATCCGCAGGCCTTCGGACATCGCCCTGTTGATGACGCTGCAGAGCCTGCCGTCGCTCCATCCGAAAGAAGCGGCTCCAGTACGGATTCGCTGGCTGCAGGCCGCCATCGCCGCCGACCCGATGAACTCGGCCGCCTACACGAACCTCGGGTGGGCGCTCACGGAAACGGACCCGACGGACAAGAGCCTCGCCTGCTACCGGAAGGCGATCGAGATCGACCCCGGGAATGCCGTGGCCTACAACAACCTGGGCGCCGCGCTGAGCGGCAAGGGCCGACACGCAGAGTCGGTCGCCTGGTTCCGAAAGGCCATCGCGCTGGACCCGACGGATTCTCTCGCGCATTCCAACCTGGGCGAAGCGCTGGCGTCGCAGGGCCACGTGGACGAGGGGATCGCCTGCTACCGGAAGGCGATCGAGCTCGACCCGAAGGACGGCTACGCCTATGCCGTGCTCGGCGACGCACTGCGCAGCAAAGGCGAGGAGGACGAGGCGATCGCCTCCTACCGGAAGTCCGTCGAGCTCGACCCGAATCGGGCGGCGCCGTACCTCTTCCTGGGCGAGTCGCTCCTGAAGAAAGGCAAGGCGGACGAAGGCCTCGCGTACCTCCGGAAAGCCGTCGAGCTCGACCCGAAGACCGCCTGGTTGCGGGGCAGGCTCGGCGAAGCGCTGAAGAACCGCGGCCAGACGGACGAGGCGATCGCCTGCTTCCGGAAGGCCCTCGAGCTCGACCCGGCCTACAACGCCTACGGCACCCTCGGCGACGCGCTGAAGACCCAAGGTCGAACGGAAGAAGCCATCGCCTGCTACCGGAAAGCCGTCGAGCTCGACCCGAAGAACGTCGTCGGGTACCTGCTCCTGAGCCAGGCGGTCAGGAAGGAGGGCCAGACGGCAGAGGCCCTGACCTGGGCGCGAAAAGCCGTGGAGCTCGCGCCGACGATGGCGGCGGCCCACGTCGCGCTCGGCATCGCTCTTCATTCCGATCGTCAGGTCGACGCCGCCATCGCGTGCTTCCGCAAGGCGATCGAGATCGATCCGGACCACGCCGACGCGCATCACAGCCTGGGATCGGCGGCGCACCAACGCGGTCGTCCATCCGAAGCGTTGTCGAGCTACCGGAGAGCCGCCGAGCTCGCGCCCTCGCGCGCGCCATACCAGTTCGACCTCGCCCTGACGGCGCAGGAGCTCGGGCAGCACGAGGCGGCGCTCGACGCCTTCCGGCGAACGACCGAGCTCGATCCGAAGAACGCCTGCGCCAGCTACAACGTGGGCGTCGAGCTGGGGGCGAAGCGCCGGTGGGACGAGGCCATCGCCGCGTACCAGCAGGCCCTCGAGCTCGACCCGGACTACGCCGAGGCCCACTGCAACCTGGCGATGTGTCTCCAGAACACGGGCCGGTTCGCGGAAGCCGTGCCGTACATCCGGCGTGGACACGAGCTGGGTTCGAAGCGCGCCGGCTGGCGCTACCCGACGGCGGAACGGGTCCGCCAGGCCGAGATGAGGGTCGAGCTCGAAGAGAAGCTCGAGGACCTGATCGCCGGCAGGATCGAGCCCGTGGACGACGCGGAGCGTCTCGAGTACGCCCAGATCTGCGCGATCAAAGGACTCCACCACTCGGTGGTCGAGCTGATTTCGGGAGCATTCGCCAACGACCCTCGGCTCGCCGACGATCTCGGCGCCCGGTATCGCTACTACGCCGCAGTCAGTGCGGCACTGGCCGGCGCAGAGCGCAGCAAGGACGCTGCGCAACTCGACGACCGCGAGCGCACGCGCCTGCGCAAGCAGGCCCACGACTGGTTGCGCGCCGACCTGGAACTGCGCGCCAAGACACTGGACACCGGCACGCCCGCGGACCGCGCGGCCGTCCGGGACGCGCTGCGCGAATGGCAGGTCGACGCCGACCTGGACTGCATCCGCGACGGTGCAGCGCTCGCGTCGCTCCCGGCCGAGGACCGGGACGCGTTCACCCGGCTGTGGGCGGACGTCTCGGCGCTCTTATCGAAGGCGGAGAGCGCGGCGCCGGCGGAGCGCCAGCGCTGAGATCTCGGGTGGGCCGTAGAGCGTCATTTGCGCGCCAATAAGGTCTTCGACCCACGGCTTCAATGCCTCGCGAAGGCCACCGCAAAACGGGTCAACGCCATGCATCGGATCGTCTCGGGAGCGATCCACCGCCGAGGCAGGTCATGCGGGCGAGACACTCGCCGAGGACTTGGAGGATTCGCGACCGATCGTTTGATTTGGCCGGGAAATCAGCCACGATGCGGTGATCGGGGGGGCGGTTGAACGACTGCACCCGACGAGTCTCGTCCCGTCGCACAATTCACCGAGGAGTGGGGTCAATGGCATCGAACGCTCGCGCACCGTCGAAGTCGGAAGTCGTCGCTCAGCTCTGCAAGGACGCCGAACTGTCCCGCAAGCAGGTGGCCGCCGTATTCGAGTCGCTCAGCGGCATCATCAAGAAGAGCCTGCGTGGCGCCGGCATGTTCACGCTGCCGGGACTCTTGAGGATGAAGGTCGTCAAGAAGCCCGCCACGAAGGAGCGTGAAGGCATCAACCCCTTCACCAAGGAGAAGATGATCTTCAAGGCGAAGCCGGCCTCGAAGAAAGTCCGTGTGCTGGCGCTCAAGAACCTGAAGTCGATGGTGAACTAGGCGTGTATCGCCGTCGACCTGCGACGCTGTCGTCATCGCAGCGGCCACGCATCTCGCCCGCGCGGGACGGAGGGCGTTCGTCTCGAATCGCCGTGAGGCCGCGGTACCGCGCGGTGGAGCGCGGCGACGCGGCGGCGCTCACGGGTTCTTCGCGTGCCACGCGGCGAGCGCCTTCGCCTCGGCCTCACGCGCCAGGCCGGCGCGCAGCGCACGCCTGCCCTGGGTCTTGCGGAACCAGTCGATCGTGTCGCGCGCCGTCTCGACGGCGGGACGGAACGCGAGGCCGGCTGCGACCGCCTTCGCGACGCTCACAGCGGTGATGCCGCCGCCCGGCTCGCGCGGCGAGGTCCAGCAAGGCAGATCGATCATGCCGCGGATCTTCTGCTCGTTCAGGAACTCATCGGAGACCCAGGTGAAGCGCGCATCGCTCCTCGCGGCCGACTTGCACGCCTGCAGCAGGTCGTCGATCGGCATGCCGCCTTGCGGGCCGGTCGCATTCATCACGCCGACGGTCGCGTTCTCGATGCAATGGATGATGAAGTCGCCCAGGTCACGCACGTCGATGAACTGGACCGGATCCTTCGGCGTCCCCGGCGCGAGCACCTCGCCACCCTCGGCGACGCGCAGCGGCCAGTAGGTGCCCCAATCGCCGTCGTCGTCGGGGCCGACGATGACTCCGGGGCGTAGATTCGTGACCTGGCCCGGCATCTCCTTCTCGGCCGCCTGCTCGCACAGCGACTTCAAGGCGCCGAGTTGGTTGCGGTCCCCGGTCGTCTTCAGCTTCTCGGCATCGACGTCGGGCGGCAGCGTCGCGAGCAGCGCATCTTCGCCGGCGCCTTGCGCGTCGAGCAGCCGATAGACCGCGATCGTCGACACGAAGACGTATTGGCTCGTCGTCGCGGCGAGCACGCCGGCCGACTCGCGCACCTGGCGCGGGAAGTAGCCGCAGGTGTCGACCACGGCGTCGAACTCACGGCCGGCGAGCTGCTGGAGGTCCGCGTCGACGTTGCGATCGCCCTTGATCCGCTCGAGCTGCTGGAACAGCGTCGGATGGGTCCTGCCACGGTTGAACAGGGTCACGACGTGGCCGCGTTCGATCGCGCGACGCACGGTGGGCGGTCCGAGGAAGTCGGTGCCGCCGATGAAGAGGATCCTCGACGACCTCTTCGCCGTCGCGCCGCTCGCAGGCGGCGCAGCCTGCTGCGCCAAGCCGAGCCGAGACGCTGCGAATGCTCCGGCAAGTGCCGACAACTGCCTCAGGAAGTCGCGACGGTTCGGCACGAGGAGCTCCGGTTCGTCCGCTCCGATCGGGGCGGGCGAATCGTAGGTCGGGTCGGCGCGGAAGTCTCGCGAGCGCGACGGACGGGCCATCATGTCAGACGCTGGGAGACACTCCGGAGCCGCGCGCGGCGATCACCGTCACCGCCGCGCGATCACCGCCGCTCGAGCGTCGCCAAGACGTCGGTCGTCTCGCCGCGGACGATCTCGACCTCGATCGAGCGCGGCGCGAAGCCGTCGGCCGAGAGCTCGACGACGTAGCGGCCAGGCGGGCGGGGCGGGACGACGAAGCAGGGGCCGTCGGCGAACGTCTTGCTCGGAGAGTGGACGGCCGAGGAGGCGGTCTCGAAGACGAAGCCGGCGTTCAAGGGATCGCCCGCGGGCGTGGTGATCCGACAACGCGCACGGAGGCCTGCACCGTCGGTGTCGCGGGCGAAGAGCCGCAGCCGACCCGTCGGGCGCAGTGTGAGCGATCGCGTCACGACCTCGGGACGGTCGAGCTCGACCTCGAAGCAATCCTCCTGGAAGAAGCCGCCGCACCCGAAGCGTCCGCCGCCCGCGCGCACGTGGACGAGGTAGCGGCCGGGGTCGAGCTCCGGCAGCGTGAAACGGTCGCCTTCGGGCACGAGCTCCGCGAACTCCTGCGGGCACGGCGCGCGGCCGTCCGTCGGGACGACCTGGAACCAGGCGCGGCCGACCGGCTCGCCCGCCGGCACGATCAGGTCGAGAGCGAGCGACGGGCGAGGGCGGCGGCGCTCGAGATCGAGGGTGACGAACGGAGCCGCCTGCTCGACCGGCAGGACGAATGGCGCCGTCGCGCGCTCGACGTCGGCGTGCTCGACGAGGAGCTGATAGGTGCAGCCGTGGAGCGCGAGGAAGTGGAAATCGCCGTGCTCGTCAGTCCGGCCGCCGAGGTTCGACGAATCGCCGTCGGGCCCCGTGCCGCGGACCCAGAGCGGCGCACCGACGATCGGCTGCCCGTCGAGCGCGAGCCGGACGGTGACCGTTGCGAGCCGGGAGATCACCTCGACGTCGCGGCACGGCGCATCGACCTCGACGGCTCCGGCCCAATCGTCGTTGACGACGACGGGGTGAACGGGGAGCGCGCTCTCGCCGAGGACCCGCAGCTTCCACGTCCCTGGCGGCAGTCCGGCCAGGGCGAAGGCGCCGTCGTCGCCGCTGCGCGTGGAACGTCGGTGCACGAACGCGGCGTCGAGATTGCTCGGAGGCGCCGCGAAGCTCGCCTCGACGAACGCTCCGGCGAGGACTCGACCCTCCGCGTCGACCGCGACGCCGGCGATCTCGCAGCTCGGCGCGACGACGACGTCGGGCACGGGCAGGTCGACGCCGGCGCGGAGCGCGACCGCGACGGCCGCAGGCAGGAACGCGGGCAGCTCGGCCGCACCGGGTCCCCGCTCTTCGATCGATGGGTCGTGCGGAACGATGCGCAACGTCCGCTCGCCGATCGCGATTGATTCGACCGCGAAGCGACCGGCGGAGTCGGTGGCGCCGATGCGCCCGCCCTCACCGTCGTTCCAATGCTCGAAGTGCACGTTCGCGTTCGGAACCGGCCGTCCCGACGGGTCCACGACCCGCCCGTGGACGCGCGCGGACGGCCTCGTCACGAGTTCGACCTCGAAGGTCCATGGCGCTGGGCGCGCGCGACCGTGCTCGTCGAGGGTCTCGACGAAGGCTTCGGTGTCGACGTAGGCGGGATCGACGGCCTCGACTCGCAGGCCGCGCACTGCGCCGAGCGCAGCCAACGCGGAATGCGAATCGGCGAGGACGAGCTCGAACCTGCCTTCGTGGTCGACCGCGGTGCGCAACAGGGTCTGCTCGCCGGCGACCAGCGAGTTCCCCGCCGGCGCGACGCGGAACTCGCCGGTCCACGGCAGCGTCGGGTCGAGCCCGCGCAGCCGGCCCTCGAGCTTCCATGCGGAGGGAACGGGGGCGGTCGGCGTCGCGTTCAGCGCGTCGACGGCCCGGCTCGCCGCCTCGGCCTCGCGCGAAGCGTGCGCGACGGGCGACGCCGGCAGTGCCTCGACCTCGGCAATGCCGGAGGGCGGCGACGGGGTGAGCGCGCCCGACGTGAGCGACGGCTCGTCGATCCGGGCGGCGTCGAGAGGCTCATCCTCCTCCATCCACCCTGTCCGGACCGCGACGGTCGCGGCGACCAGGACGATCGCCGCCGCCGCGACGCCGAACACCGGCCCACTCGTAGCGAGCGCAGCGGCCGGCGCGGCCGCCGCCGCAGCGCCCGCGCCACCGGACCACGGCGCGAGCATCGCTACCCACCCCGCTCGCTCGCCCCCGCTCTCGGCGTCGAGCCGCGCGCGCAACGCCTCGAGGCCGCGCTGGATCCGGCTGCGGATCGTCGCGTCGGGCACGCCTTGGCGCCGCGCGATCTCGACCGGGTCGAGGTCGTCGAGATAGCGCTGCAGCAAAGCGATCCGCTGCGGCGCGGGCAGCTCGTCGAGCCATCGGAACACTCGGCGCATCAGCTCGAAGCGCGCGGCGAGTTCGGACGGGTCGGACGGGTCGACCACGGACGGTGCAGGCCTCGGATCGACTGCGACGGCCGCGCGCTCATGCCGCTCGCGCCGTTCGTCCCCTCGGCGCCGCTCGCGCGCGACGTTTCGCACGAGTCCCGCGAGCCACGTCCGCAGCGTGAATCCGACGCGCGGCGGTCGCACGAGCGCGCGCAGCCACGTCTCCTGCACGAGGTCGTCGGCGTCAGCGCCGCCGTCGACGAGGGCGCGCGCCAACGAGCGCACGAAGGCGCCCTCGGCGATCAGTCGTTCCGGATCCCATGTTCTCATCGCGTCGCTCCGCCCGATTCTGGAATCGGACGCGTATGGCCGCTCGACGACGTTTCGTTGCACCCGGACTGGCCGGCCCCATCCCCCTCCCTCGCGCTGGCAGATTCTGGCGGGATGGAGCCCAAGCGCAGTCTCCGGCGAAGGTTCGTTGCGCCTCAGCCCTGCCTGGCGTCGACGCGAGCGAGCAGCGGTTGCAGGCGCGCGCGCTGCGAGCGCTGCATCATCACGGGGTAGACGTGGAAGACCACGCCCAAGCCCAGCAGCCACGGCCCGGCGGCGGTCTGGCTTGCGAGCGTCGCTGCTGCGACGACGACGGTCAGCACGAACAGGATCGCGTGGGCGTTCTCGCCCTGGCGCGTGGCGCGCTCGTAGTCGCGCAGCGTGGCGCGCTTGAGCTCGAAACGGTTGCCGACGCGCAGCGCCGCCTCCCACCCGACGGCACGCAGCGTCCTCATGAACGCGAGCGCGCCCAGGCACCGGTAGACGCGCACCTCGCCCGGCGAGACCTCGAAGCGCCGACCGTCCAGCCGCGGCGCGAGCAGCTTGTCCATGTAGACCGCGCAAGCCATGCCCACGAAGTGGAACTCGAAGGCGAAGAGCGGCGAGGCGACCCCGCAGTGCCGCGCGAACCACGCGAGCAGCGCCACGCCCAGCGCGCACACGCCGAGCGCGCCGGCCCAGGCCAGCGGATCGCCCATGTGCGTGGTTCGGTTTGCCGGCACACTCACGGTTCCACCTGCACGGGACTCAAGCTAGCTCAACTCGAGCGCATGGCGTCCGCCCCGGCGGCGAGTGCGCGCCGGAGCGGACGCGGGCGAAGACGGGCGCGAGGCCGGCCTTACTTCCCGGCGAGATCACCGAGGAGGCTCAGGAGATCCGCGGACTTGCCGCGGGTTTCGCCGGCGAAGCCCCACTCGCCCGACTCGAGCACCCAGACCTGGTGCGTGTAGCCGCCCTTGCCGGCGTGAGTCGTGAGGACCCACCGGAACTGAACGCCGTGCGGAGCGGCCACGCCCTGCGCCGCCCGGCCGGACTGGAGGGCACCGAGGATGCGCTTCACCCCTGCGGCATCCGAGACCTTCTTTCCCGGCGCGGGCGCCTCGCCCGGCGACCCCGCGCGCGCGACCTCGACTGCCTCGATCGGGACGCCCTCGATCTCGAGCAGACCCTGTTCGAGGTCGGCCGGCTTCGGCAGCGCCGCCTCGCCCGGCTTCTTCGCCGTGGGCGGCGCGCCCGCCCAGTTGATCTCGAACGGGCTGTCGGCACCGATCGCGATCATGCAACCTTCGGAGAACGTGGCGCGGTGGATCAGGCGCGACGGCGTGTAGGTGAACGAGCCGGGGTCGAGGTCGATCTTCCTGCCTTCGCACTCGACCGTGAACGTCCCCTTGATGACCGTGATCGTCTCGTTCGCCGTGTGCCAGTGCCAGGGGACCACGACCTGCTTCGGCGCACGGATCAGGAGCTGCGTCGCTTGCGTCTTCGGGTTGACGTGGACGACCGCCAGGTCAGGGCCGTCCGCACCGAGATCCGGAAAGGCCTTGTCCCACTTGACGTCCTCGGCGCGCAGGCTGACCGGGCACTTCGAGGGATCCGGGCAGCCCGCGCGCGGGCCGCCGACGGTCTGCGCGAACGTGAAGGATGCAGTCGCGAGGATGGCGGCCGCGACGATCGAGAGTCGGAGCGTGCTCATGCTGGCCTCCTGTTCGAGTTGACCTTCTGAAGACCACTTGGGCCGGCGGACGCTGCGCAGGCGTCCGCCGGACTATCGTCGTCGCCTCGAGTATCGGCGTCCCGGTAGCCATGCGAGCAACGTAGGGTTGCCGGCTACGGGCTGACTAGTTCTACTTTCGAACCAACCGGTGCGATTCGCAGACCTGCCGCGAATCCACGCGGTTCGCACGGAGGTGCGATGCGCAGCTATGCGCAGTACTGCCCGGTCGCCAAGGCCACCGAGATTCTCGGCGACCGTTGGACGCTCCTGATCGTGCGCGAGATGCTCGGCGGCGCGAGCGGCTTCAACGAGCTCCAACGCGGCCTTCCAGGGATCTCGCGCTCGGTCCTCACCGACCGCATGCGCGCGCTCGAGCGCGCAGAGATCATCGAGCGCAGGACGGGCCCCAAGGGCCGTACCCTCGAATATCGCCTCACCTCCGCCGGCCGTGACCTCCAGCCGGTCGTGCAGGCGATCGGCGAGTGGGGAGCGACGTGGTCGTTCACCGAGCCGCGCGCCGAGGAACTCGATCCCGACCTGTTGATCGTCTGGATGGCCCGCCACGTCGATCGCCAGCGGCTCCCACCCAACCGAACCGTGGTTCAATTCGACTTTCGCGACCCCAAGCGGTGTTTCTGGATGGTCCTCGAGCCGTCCGAGGTCTCGGTCTGCCTCCAGCATCCCGGTTTCGACGTCGACCTCGAGGTCATCGTCGACACCACCACGCTCTACCGCGTCTATTTGGGACGGGCCGAGTTGGGCGGCGCGATTCGAGCCGGCCAGTTGACGATGAGCGGCCCGCGGACGCTGCAGCGCGGATTCTGCCGTTGGTTCACCTGGAGCGCATTCGCTCCAGCCAGCCGCTCGGCGCAGAAACGCCGCACTGCCGCCTCACGCCTTGCCCGCCCTCATCGCATACGGATCGCCGACGTCGGCGAACCAGGCACTGGGGGATAGTCGTGCCCCTGGAGGACGGCACGACCTTCGTCCGCATCACCGAGGCCGGCTTCACCGGCGACGGCGACGCGCTCGTGAAGCAGGTGACCGACTCGACTCAGGGGTTCGCCCTGGTGCTTTCGGGCCTCAAGGCGCTCCTCGAGCACGGCGTCAGACTGAACCTGGTCGCGGACCGCTTTCCCAAGGGAATCGAGGAGCACTGACCCGTCGATTCGTCGACTCGCGCCGGGGTGCCAGGTGACCGCAATAGACTGTCGGCGATGCGACCGATGCGTCCCATGCAGCGCCGACTCCTCGCCGTCCTGATCGCGCTGCTGCCGTCCGCCCGCGCGTTCCCGCAGGCGGTCGCTCCGTTCCCCGCAGGCGAGTCGACGCAGAAGCTCGAGGGGCTGAAGTGCACCGTCGAGATGCCGGCGGGCTTCGACGTCGCGAAGGAGCACTCGCTCGTCGTGATCCTGCACGGCTTCGGCGGGACCGACGACGGCATGGCGCGGTCGCTGATGCACCTCTGCAAGGAGGATTTCGTCGTGGTCGCGCCGAAGTCCACCGGTGAGGGCTGGAGCGCGCCGGATGTCGAGGCCGTGCGCCGCATCACCGCCGACCTGAAGAAGCGCCTCCACGTCGGCGAGCGGCGGCTGCACGGGATCGGCTTCTCGAACGGCGGCTGGAACCTCGCACCGCTTGCGTTCGACGAGGCGCTGCGCTTCCAGAGCGCCTGCTGGGTCGCCGCCGGCTACGCGGGTGGAAGCGTCCCGAAGCACGCGAAGAAGATGATGGGCGTCCTCGCGCTCGTCGGGGGCGACGACCCCAACCGCGGCGCCGCCGAGAAGACGGTGACGCTGCTCGACGACAAGGTGCGCACGGTCGAGTGCCGCGTCCAGCCCGGGCTCGGGCACGCCTGGCCCGACAAGCTCGTCCCGTACCTCTCCTGGTGGCTCCAGGTCCAGGAAGGACGCTGCACGCCGGGCGTCTGCGCCGCGTTCGAGTGGAACGGCTCGCCGCAAGCGGCGCTCGACGCCGTCGCGTCCGCGGCGACCAGGTGCGGCGCCTTCGTCTGGTGGTACTCGACCTCCGCCGATGCGTCGAACGAGAAGGCGAAGGCGTTCCAGAACGACACGACGCGCGCCCGGCTCGTCCAACACTTCGGCCAGCAGCTCGCCGCCGCGAAGGCCGATCGCGACGCGGACGCCGAAGGCTTCGCGAAGGCGGGGCTCAAGACGACGCCGGCGGTCGTCGTCTACGACGCCGCTGGAAAGGTGAAATCCGTCTTCCAGGACAAGATCGACCCGAAGGCCCTCGCCGCCGCGCTGCGCTCGGTCGCTCCCGACAAGTCGCAGCCGAAGGACTGACGCCCGCGACGCGAATCGGCGCCGTCACGTCGATGCCGAGCGACGTACGCGTCCCGCTCTCACCGGGTCCCGCCGAGCGTGAACTTCCGATACTCCGACCGCACCACGCGCGTGCCGCCCGGCGCCGCCGGGTCGCGCTCGTCGTGCAGGTAGAAATCGATCTCCAGGCTGCGCTCCTCGGGCACGTAGAGCGCGTGCCAGAGGGTGCGCGACGTGACGCCGTTCGTGCGCGTCGGAGCGGCGGGCGGGGCGCAGGCGACGGCGGAGTGGAGCCGCTTCACCTGGTCGAGCGAGAACTTCGCGGCGTGCGCGGCGATCTGGTCGGCGAGGAGGCGCGCCCGGTTGCACGCGCCGAGCGGGTCGCCCTCGCGCGGCAGCTTCCCCGGATCGGGATGACGGTGGATCGCGTAGTTGGTGACGATCTGCGGCGTGCCGTCGCCGTCGAAGATCCAGTCGTGGTTGCCGGCGAACGAACGCTCCCAGATGAACGACTCGCCGTTCGCGTCGCACACCATGTAGTGGCACGGGATCATCTCGTACACCTGTTTGGTCGTGAGCAGCGCCTGTTTCGCGGCGGCGACGTCGGCGCAGGTGTCGAGCAGGAGGCGCAGCGTCGTCAGCACGCCGAAGCCGACCTGCGCCGGACCCTCCACCTCGACGGCCCGCGCCTGCTCCTGCTCGTCGACGGCGAGCAGCGCGACGCACAGTCCCGCGGAGTTGACGCCGTCGATCACGCCGCCGAGCAGGTCGTACGCGCACAGGCTGAGCGACGCGAACCCGTGCTCGGGGTGCAGCTCGAGGACCATCGGCCGCGAAGTGGTGGGGCGCTGGTCCGGCTTCGGCTTCGTGCCTTCGAACGTGCCGGTCCCGAAGTCGTAGAAGCGGCTCATCAGGCCGGCGCCGTCGTCCGTGCTCTCGGGCGGGAAGAAGACGACGGAGCAGCCCGAGCGGCGGAAGGAGTCGGCGATCCCCGTCCAGTCGTGCGCGTCGTCGAGCGGGACGCCGAACGCCGCGGCCGCGCCGCGCGCGCGCTCGAGCAGCGCGGGGAACTGCGCCTGCATGAATCGCCGCTGGGCGCGCGCGCGCACCGGATCCTCGGCCTTCGTGGGCACGGAGGCGTAGCGCTCCTTCGCGAGCGTCCCGAGCGCGCGTCCGATCTCGAAATCCGATCCGGCGAGCACGACGTGGCGCACCTCCATGAAGTCGCCGGGACTCCCCGCCACCACCTCGTCCTTGCGCAGCGCGGGCAGCTCCGCGCGCGGCGGCGCGTTCTTCGCCGCCGCCGCCGCGTCGACCGCTCGCGCGTCCGCCGCGACCTGCGCGCGCGCGCCGGCGGCGGAGACGAGGACGAGGACGAGGAGCGCGGGGACGAGACGTCGCGCCAGCATGACGAGCTCCACGGACGTGGCCGCGGACGAGTGGCGGGGCGAGCCGGGAATCCTACCCCCCCCTCGACGCGCACTCCCGCGAGCTGGTCCTCAAGCACCGTGAGCATGCGGGGCGCTCGCTCCGGCCGCGATGCGGCCGGAGCCCCGCTGATGCGCTCCTCAGCAGCGTGATCGACGATCCGGTCAGAAGATCTCGTAGTCGACGCCGGACGTCGCGGCGATGCGACCGACGGCGTCGGGATCGAAGACGAACCACTGCACGTAGAAGTGCATCCCGACGATCGCCGGGTCGGCCGGCAGCCCGGCGACGATCGAGGCGTAGCCGCCGCCGGGTCCATCGCCGAGCGTCGGCAGCAGCAACAGCGCGTACAGTTGCGCGAGGTCGACGTGCAACGGCACGCCCTTCAGTGTCGCACCGGGCGCAGCCGGGGCGGCCGCCACGAGTGTCAGCGCCAGGCTTCCGCCGAGCGCATCGTGGAGACCGGACTTGTAGTCCGGGTTGCCGACGTTCGCCGGCGTCGTCGCCAGTACGTGTGGGACGAATCCGCCGCTGCCCGGCCAGCCGTCGCCGTAGACCAACGGATGGGCGTCGCTCCGCTCCGACCAGAGGGTCGGCCGATCGAACGGAGCGGACCCGGTCGCGACGCGCGGATCGACCAGGCCGTTCACGAGGAAGTCGAGCAGGTCGGCCCGCTCCTGCTGCGACAGACTGATGGCGTTCAGGAACGGATCGATGTTGTCCGAGAAGTCGCCGCCGCGCTCGTAGAAGTCGATCACCTCGTCGAGCGTCGTGAATTGCCCGCTGTGCATGAAGCGGGGGTGCAGCGCCACGTCGCGCACGCTCGGCGTCCGGAACTTCCCGCGATCGGCCGGGTTGCCGGTGATGGCGGCGCGACCCGGATCGGTGGCCGGATCGCGCAGGCCGATGTTGTGGAACGAGTCGTCGGAGCCGAGCGGCAGCGCATGGCACTTGTCGCACTTCGCCTTGCCGCTGAAGAGCTGCGCTCCGCGCTGCTGCGAAGCCGTCAGCGCGCCGCTGTCGCCGCGCTGGAACCGGTCCCACGCCGTCTCGTCGGGCAACAGCGAACGCTCATAAGACGCGATCGCCCACGCGATGCGCTCGGCGGTCACCTGCGCGTCGCCGAAGGCCGTCGCGAACAGTTCGGGATACGTCGGGTCGGCCGCGAGCGCCGCGACGAGATCGGGCGGGAGGGCCGTCGCGAGTACGAGCGGCCGTGACTGCTCGATCTTCGCGACGATTTCGTTCCAGGCGCGTCCCGCATGCGCCATCTCCACGGAGGAGACGGGCGGGCCGACGACCTGGCTCTCGAGCGCGCCACCCGTCGCGATGCTGACCGCGCCGCTCTGCGGATCGACGAACGTGGTGCCGGCACGCCCATCCCAGAAGAGTGAATCGGCCCAGGCCGCGTGCAGGAAGCTCGGCGAGTTGCGCCCGGTCACCTGTGGCGCGAACGCGTGCTGCGGGTCGGGTTCGTAGGCGTTCTTCGCATCGGCACGGATCACGCCGGGCGAGCCGAACATGTCGTCGGAGGTGCCTGCGATCCCGTCGGGTCCCGGCAACGCGACGAAGCGTGCATCGGCGCCGCCCCGCGCCGGACGATGACAAGTGCCGCAGGCGACCGTGTTGTCGCTCGACAGCTGTTCGTCCCAGAAAAGCGCCTTGCCGAGCGCCACCTTCGCCGGCGTGACAGGATTCTCCGCCGGCTGCGGCGGCGGCCCGAGTTGCGCACGCGCCGCCGTCGCCGTGACGCCGACCGCGACTGCGGCAAAGAGGATCTTGCGGGATATCGCCCACCGCGCGGCGGGCGAGACGAACCACTGGAATGCCCACATGTTGGGAACCTCCCCCCGGGAGCCTCATCACCCTCCAGGGACGACGAGAACGCCGGACGGAGTCGCAACGGTGGTGCCGCGGCGGAGTGCGACCGACGTCGATCGCACCTGCTCCGTCGTCGGAGTGAAACACGGCTCTCTCGCTCACGACGCAGTCGGGCACGAGGAGCTACCGCCGACGCGCAGCGGACTGGCGAGCGACACGGAAGGGCTTGGCGCCGCCGCGAATCCGAGAACTCGCTATGAACCCCGAGCATCTCGACGCGCCGGGATCCCTCCGGCGCGTGAAGCCGCGGGAAAGCTGGGCCATGACCTCGAGCTCGACCTCCCCACCGCAGCCGGGCCGCATCGTCCGGCCGAAGCGGAACGCGGGCGGCTGGCAGCGCTGGCTGCCGGGCTTGCAGACGCTGCGCAAGTACGAGCTCGCATGGCTGGGCCACGACGTCGTGGCGGGACTGGTGCTGACGACCATGCTGGTGCCGGTCGGCATCGCCTACGCGGTGGCCTCGGGTGTGCCCGCCATCTACGGGCTCTACGCCACCATCGTTCCGCTCCTGGCCTATGCGCTGTTCGGCCCCAGCCGCATCCTGGTGCTCGGTCCGGACTCCTCGTTGGCCGCGGTGATCCTCGCCGTGGTGCTGCCGCTCTCGGGCGGCGACTCGCTGCGCGCCGTCGCGCTGGCCGGCATGCTCGCCGTGGTCTCGGGCCTCGCGTGCATCGGCGCCGGCGTGGCCCGCCTCGGCTTCGTCACCGAGCTGCTCTCCAAGCCGATCCGCTACGGCTACATGAACGGCATCGCGCTGACGGTGCTGATCAGCCAGTTGCCGAAGATGCTCGGCTTCTCCGTGAAAGACGACGGGCCGCTGCGCAAGGTGTGGGCGATCGGCGCGGCGGTGCTGGACGGACGGACGAACTGGACCGCCTTCGCCATCGGTGCAGCGACGCTCGCGGCGATCCTGCTGCTGAAACCCTACAAGCGCATTCCCGGCATCCTGATCGCCGTGATCGGCGCGACGGTGGTCGTCGGCGCCTTCGACCTCGCGTCCCGCGCCGGAGTCTCCGTGCTCGGCTCGTTGCCGCAGGGGCTGCCCGCTTTCGCGATCCCGTGGATCGTGCAGGCCGACATCGTCCCGGTGCTGCTCGGCGGCCTGGCCGTCGCACTGGTGTCGTTCGCGGACACCAGCGTGCTCTCGCGCACCTACGCGGCGCGCACCGGCGTCTACGTCGATCCGAACCAGGAGATGGTGGGCCTGGGCGCCGCCAACCTCGCCGCCGGCTTCTTCCAGGGCTTCCCGATCAGCAGCAGCTCCTCGCGCACGCCGGTGGCCGAAGCCGCGGGATCCCGAACCCAGATGACCGGCGTGGTCGGTGCGTGCGCGGTCGCTGCCTTGCTGCTTGCGGCACCCGACCTGCTGAAGAGCCTGCCCAGCAGCGCGCTGGCTGCGGTGGTGATCGCTTCCGCGATCGGACTGTTCGAGGTGCGCGACCTGCGCCGCATCTATCGCATCCAGCGCTGGGAGTGCGGGCTGTCCGTCGTGTGCCTGATCGGAGTGGCGGTGCTCGGAGCCATTCCCGGCATCGGCATCGCGGTCGTGTTCGCCGTCATCGAGTTCCTGTGGGATGGCTGGCGCCCGCATCACGCGGTCCTCGGCCGGGTCGATGGCATCGAGGGCTACCACGACGTCACCCGCTATCCCAAGGCGCACCTGATTCCCGGCCTGGTGTTGTTCCGCTGGGACGCACCGCTCTTCTTCGCCAACTCCGAGTTGTTCCAGGACAAGGTGCTGGACGCGCTGGCGGCCTCGCCGACGCCGGTGCACTGGCTGGTCGTGGCCGCGGAGCCCGTCACCAGCGTCGACGTCACCGCGGCCGACATGCTGGCGGAGCTCGACAAAACACTGCACACGGCGGGCATCGAGCTGTGCTTCGCCGAGATGAAGGACCCGGTGAAGGACAAGCTGAAGCGCTTCGAGCTCTACCTGCCCTTGGGCGAGGACGCGTTCTTCCCGACCGTGGAGTTCGCCGTGCGCAGGTTCATGGACGCGCATCCCGCGGCTTGAGGTGCGCCGGGGCGAGAGCGAGTCGGGGGGAGTCCCGCCGAGCAGAGCTTCAAGATTCGTTCGAGCGAGGCGGGCGCGGGGGGCGAAGCCGCCCTTGAAGTCGGAGAGTGGAACTGCGGCGGCGCGAAGCAGCGCGACATCGTGGCGTTTCACGCTTCCGGGGCAGCGTCCGCATTACCTGCTCCCAGGAACCCTCTCCTGAACCATTGGTGCCTGCTGCGGCAATGTAGGCGACAATGAGTTCCGCGTTCCGATCCTCCGGCTCCAGTGACGCCGCCTTCTCGCCCGAGCAGCTCCTCGCGCATGCGCCGTTCGTGCGAGCGCTCGCGCGCGCTCTCGTGCGCGACGACGCGGCGGCGGACGACCTCGCGCAGGAGTCGCTGCTGGCGGCGCTGCAGCGCCCGCCGCGGCGAGGCAGCGTGCGGGCGTGGCTGGTCGGCGTGGTCCGCAACCTGGCGCGCCAGACCCGTCGCGGCGACGCGCGGCGGCTCGCGCGCGAAGCGACGCTCGCGTTCGAAGGTCCGCCGCCGGCGGCGACGCCGCGCGAATCGGCGGAACGGCTCGAGCTCTTCGGCCGGCTGGTCGCGGCGGTTCAGAAGCTAGACGAGCCCTACCGCGCGACGATCGTGCGCCGCTTCTTCGACGGCGCGAGCGCGCAGGAGATCGCGACCGAGCAGTCGGCGCCGCTCGAGACGGTGCGCACGCGCATCAAGCGCGGGCTCGAACGGCTGCGCAGCGACCTCGACGCGTCGTCCAGCGACCGCGCGACGTGGAGCGCACTGCTCGCGCCGTGGGTCGCGCTGCCGGTGAAGGCCGCGGCGACGGCAGCGACAGCGACGGCCGCCGCAGGCACCGCTGCCTCCTCCTCCACATTCATTGGAGCAGTCGTGGTGACGACGAAGACGAAGCTCGTGCTCGCAGCGGCGGCGGCTCTGCTCGCGACGACGACGGTGGTGCTCTGGCCGACGCTCCACGGCGGCATGGGGGACGGAGCACGCTCGGCGTCGAACTCGCCGCACCCCGGGACGACGAACGCGTCCGATCGCGCTCCGCAACCGGCAACCGCCGACGCGGCGCCGTCACCGAAGCGCAGTCCCGAGTCGCCCGCGGCCTCCTCCGACTCCAACTCCGACCCGCTCGCGACCTGGGTCGTTCGCGGCCGCGTGCGCGCCGACGCGAGGACGGCGCGCCCGCACGTCCGGATCCACGCGAAGCTGTGGGACGGTTTCGAGCCGCAGGGCGACCCGCGCCTCGACCTCCACCTCGGCTCCGACGAGCTCGGCCGCTTCGAATGGCCGCTGCGTCCGCCAGCGGGTGCCGTCGCGCTCTGGCTCTCGGCCGACGAGCCGAATTCCTACCAGTACGGCGACGAGCGACTCGTCGCCGCCGGCGCGGCGCCGCCGCAGGATTTCGATCTGCGTTGCGTCGCGCTCGACGCCGAGGTGGCCGGAGTCGTCTTCGGTCCCGACGGCGCGCCGGCGCCCGATGCGCAGGTGCGAGTGATGCGGCAGACGATCGACTGCGACGAGCGGGGCGAATTCACGGCGCCCGCGCCCGCCGCCGCTGCGTGGCAGGGCGAGGTCCAGGTCGTCGGATGGGCCCCCGGCTGCGCGGAGGGGATGGTGGTCGCCCGGCCCGGTCCGCAGGGCGCGCCGCCGCACGTCGAACTCCATCTCGCGCCCGGCTTCAGCGTGCGCGGTCGCATCACCGACGCCGCGGGCGCGCCGATCTCCGGCGCGACCGTCTCGACCTTCGGGATGCGCGTCTCCAAGGCGGTGAGCGACGCACGGGGCGACTACTGCCTCGACCACGTCCCCGTCCGCGACCCGACGATCACGCTCGACGCGCGCGCCGCCGGCTACGCGCGGTCGACGGGCAACGTCAAGAGCAGCGGCTCCGACGCGCACCTCGACTTCGTCATGAAGCGCGGCGTGACGCTGCGCGGGACGGTGGTCGCGCCCGACGGCAAGCCGGCGGCCGGCGCCGCGATCACGCTCGGCTTCTCGCCGTTCGCCGCCGACAAGCTCGACACCCATTCGCGCGACGACGGCAGCTTCACAATCACGGGCGCGAAGCCGAACGACTGGAAGCTCTTCTTCTTCGTCGACTGGCCGGGCGCGGCGGCGCTCGTGCAGTCGATCACGATCCCGACCGACGTGCGGGACGGCTCCGAAGTCGCCGACCTCGTGCTGCAGCTCGGCGCGAGCCACTTTGCCGCAGGCCGCGTGAAGGACGAGCGCGGCCGGCCAGTACCCTCCATCTACGTGACGATCCGGAAGGAGGGTCAGGCGGACGACTCCTACTCGTCCGGCCAGACCGACGTGACCGGCGCCTTCCGCGTCGAGCGCCTTCCCGATGGCCCGCTCATGCTGCGCGCCCAAGGCGCCGGGTTCGGCGAGACGCGGCTCGAGGGGATCGGCGTCGATCGCAGCGACCTCGAAGTCACGTTGAATCGCGCTGGTCGGGCCATGGGTCGCGTCGTCGACGGCGCGACCGGCGAGCCGCTGACTCACTTCAAGATCCGCTTCTGCAGCGCGAAGCTCGAGCGCGGCGACAAAGGGGCGAGCCACTACGACGCGACCTGGCGCGAAGCGGGGCGGACGTTCGACGACGCGCGGGGTCGATTCGTCGTCGGCGACGACTCGAGCATGCCGCCCGGCTCGGTCCTCGGCCTCGAGGCGAGCGCCGAGGGCTACTCGCCGAGCGTCGCCGACCACGTCGTGCTGCGGGCCGACCCCGATCCCGACGAGCTCGTGATCCGGCTCTTCCGCGGCGGCGCGCTCGAGGGGCTCGTCGTCGACGCGAGCGACGGCCGGCCGGTCGGCGGCGCGCTGGTCAAGCTCGTGAACGACCAACTGCCGTTCGACGCCAACCACGACTCCTACGCGAACGCGCGCCCGACCGCCAAGAGCGACGACGCCGGCCGCTTCCGCCTCGAACGCGTCCCGGTCGGGAGCGCGACGCTGGTCGTCGACCACCCCGACTACGCGCGCACCTTCGCGGACGACGTCGAGATCCCGCGCGGCGGCACGGCGCCGGCGCGCACGATCCGGCTCGAGCGGGGCGGCGCCATCGACGGCGTGGCCCTCGATCCCGCGGGGCGGCCGCTCGCCGGCGCGTCGATCTCCCTCTACGGCGAGACGAAGGTGCCCATCGTCTCGGTCGACGGCACGCTCGACGCCGCCGCGCGCCGCGCACTCGCTCGCGTCGTCTCGATGCAGACGACCAGCGACGCCGCGGGCCGCTTCTCCTTCACCCACCTGCCAGCCGGCCGCGTCCACGTGGGCCGCAACGAAATGGTCGCCCGGGACGGCAAGCCCGGCGCGCTGCGCCTGCGCGCGATCGAGCTCGTCGTCGGGGTCGAATCGGGCGTCACGCGCGAAGTGCGCCTCGGCCCGACCGGCAGCGCGACGCTCCGCGGCCGCGTCCACGGCGACTCCGAACTGCCGAAGGAGTTCACCGTCCGCCTCGCTTCCGAGGTCCGCCCGCCCGCGACCTGGCCCGATCTCATCTTCGAGATCCAGTCGCGCGACGGCGCCTTCGAGTTCTCCGGTGTCCCGGCCGGCAAGTACCGCGTCGTCGCGCACGGTGCCGCGCCGTCCGGCGACGCGCAGTGGTACGGATTCCTCGAGATCTCCGTCGCCGAAGGAGACGCGCTCGAGGTGACCGTCGAGGTCGCCAAGACGCGTTGACCGATGAACCGGGCTCCGCTGCGGCGTCCCCAGCCTCCCGCCGCCAGGCGGCGCGTTCGAGCGGGACCGCGCGCCGCCGGACCGCCGCCGGGCAGGACCGGTAGGCACCGCGCCGAGAAGTTGGCGCAGTCCCAGGGCTTCGGCGGCTCGCGCGCATACCACGAGGTGCTGGTCCACGTCGTGACCGATCTCGGCGGCAAGGGCTTACCCGAATCTGGGCGCGGCACCGCGGCGAAGTGGAAGACGTGGCTCGACCCCAACCGCAGCCTCTTCTCGAAGAAGTTCGCGAAGATGTGATCCCGCTGCCGCGGAGCTACCGCTGCGCCTCCGCGCGTTGCTTCGACCACGTCTCGCGATCGATCACGGCGCCGAGCTTCGCCTGCGCCTCCGCGATCTTCGCGATGTAGACGTCCGCGCCGCCGCCCCATTTCGGCAGCTCGCGCTCGCCGATCAGGATGCGTTTCGCGGCTTCGGACTCCTCGTCGGGCACGCGCGGATCGAGGAGGAAGTTGCCCGGCGAGACGACGAACGAGTCGATCTGCCGCAGCCCCACCTCGAAGATCGCCTCGTGCTCGGCGCAGGTGATCTGCGGGAAGAGCGTGCAGCGTCCGTCGGTGCCGGCCGGATGGGGATGTTCCTTCGCGTCGCCGGGGTCCTGGCCGAAGACGAAGACGCACTGCTCGTTGCAGCAGTGGATGAAGGCGGGATCCATGAAGAGCCCGACCTTCGTGCGGTCGCACTGGCCGCAGGTGTCGAGCTGCAGCGACAGCAGGATCGGGACGTTGCGCTCGCGCGCCTCGCGCAGCGCGTCGTCCCACGAGTGCGCGAGGCGGAGCTCCTCCGTCGGTCCGACCGGGAGCCCGGCGCCCGCGCGCACGACGCAGCGCAAGCCCACGGTCCGCTCGGCGACGTCCATGCCCTGCATGCAGAGGTCGAAGGTGCGCAGGTTCAGCGGATGCGGCGAGGCCCAGCTCCCGCCGCGGATCATCACGGGCCACGCGGCTTCGCGGCCGTCGCGCCGTTCGGGGTAGACGCGCTCGTACACGTTGCCGGCCATGTCGAAGGCTCCGCACGGGCTCGCGCCGGCGGGATAGGAGCGGACCGGCGCCGGCATGCCGGGCCCGAAGCGGCGGAAGTTGGCGCGCGTCGCGTCGGGCTCGTCGCGACCCCACGGAAAGATCGAGCCGTCGCTCCCGCCCGCCGCCTTCTGCCACTCGGCCTGCTGCGGCAGGTCGCCGCCGACCCACTTCGCGTAGGCGAGCGCGCCCCATCCCGTCGTCCCGACGACCGGCAGCTCGTCGCAACCCGGGCGCGGCCGCCACTGGCCGTCGACCTTCTCGAGGCCGCTCTCGACCGGGACGACGAGGAGCTTGCCCTGCTCGTCGGCGTCGCGGCCGTTCGCGTTCATGAACTCGGCGAACTGGCGCGCCGTGACTTCCGTCTCGTCGATCGCGAATCCGGCGACGCGCAGCGCGCGCGCGCCCGGCTCGTCGGTCCACTCGCGCTCGTAGGCGTCCTGGATGAACGCCCCCGCCGGGATCCAGATCACTCGTGCATGGTCGCGCGGGCGCTCGAAGACGAGCAACCCCTTCGCGTTGACGCCGAGCGGGCGATACGCGGCCGCGTCCTCGCCGGCCGCGCGCGCCGCCACCGAAAGGGCGAACCAAACACCGATCGCTGCGAGCTTCGTGAACGACGACATGGTGCACTCCGGACGGAAGGTGCGGGATCGTAGCGCGCGGAGTTCGTTTCGCCTTCCGCTTCCGTTCCTGAGGGGTGCAGCGTCGCCCGGCGACGCGGGCGCGACCGGAAGTTCGGGAGGTCGAAGTCATGTGCCACTCCATCGGAAGGGCGGGTTGGGGAAGGGCGGGACTCGCGTTGGTGTTCGCCGCATCCACGCTCGGTTGCGCCGCCTACGAGGTGAAGGAGTCGGATCGCGACCACTTCGCGCTCGCGAAGGTGCAGGCGTCGCAGCTGATGAGCGCGGTCGAAGGGGAAGTGCCGTCGGAGCGGAACGACCCCGCGCTCGCGGAGTCGCTGCGCCTGGCGCGGGCGAAGGAGGGGACGCTCGCGGAGCTGCTGGCGAAGAAGAACCTGACGGCCGACGAGGTGCGGGCGCTCCAAGCGACGGTCGCGGCCTACCGGGAGAGGCTGACGGACCTCGCGAAGGCCGCCGGGCTCGAGGCCTCCGCGGCCCAGGTGGAGAAGAACCTCGCGCGCATCGAGGAGAACCTCGCCGGCTACCTCGTGAGCCACGAGCAGGAGTTCGGCCAGAACCTCCAGACGTCGCTGCACCTGATCAGCCAGACGCTCGCCGTCGTCGAACAGGCGAAGAACCACGACCCCGACGTGGCGCCGGCGGTGCGCGAGAAGTTCGATCGGCAGCTCCGGCCGGCGATCACCTCGCTCGGCGACGCGCTCCTCGCGCTCGACCAGCCCGCGATCCGCGCCTGGCTCGAGGAGGTCGATGCGAACCTGAAGGCGAGCGCCGCGACAGGAACGGTCCCGCCCGGCTTCCTGAAGGCCGATCGGCTCGCAGAGGCGCTCGGGACCTCGCTGGGCGCAGTCGCCGTCGGCGACGGGATCGAGTCGGTCGGGGAGGGACTGACGGTCGCGATCGGCTTCCTCGAGGAACTCGTCGCCGGCGCGAGGACCTTCGGCGTCGAGCCGCGCGACGCGCTCGTGATCCTCAGCGAGGAGTTCTCGAAGGTCGTCGCGAGGTACGAGGCGCTGCACCCGAGGGTCTTGCGCGTCACTCTCGGGTCCGGTGCCCCGGAGCATCCATGATGTAGGCCATGCGCCTCCTGCTCCTCTGAAGTCGGAGCGTCCGTGAGGAGGGCGTGACGTGGACCCACGAGCGCGACGCGACGAACGTCGTCTGGCTGCTGAAGGACGCGACGCTGCCCGACGGGACGGCGGGCAAGGCCGGACAGGTCTGCGAGATCGAGCAGGCGCGCGCGGCGCCGCGCCGCGTCGTGAACTGTCGGCGGCAGCGAAGGGCTCGACCGCCGCCGGCGATCAGATCGGGCGGCGCGGCGGAGGGGGCGCCGCCCGAGGACGAACCCGCGTCCTTCGCGTCTCCCATGGATCGGTCGCCGGAAACGTCAGGCGGACGTTCGGCCGCTTGCGCGCGTAGCGGAGCGGCGCGCCGTCGGCGCGGATGCGCCGCGCGTGGTCCGCGAGCTCCTCGACCTCGGCGATCGGCGAGCCGTCCCACTCGAGGAGGACGTCTCCTTCGCGGAGGCCCGCCCGCTCGGCGGGCGATCCGGCCCGCACCCGTGCGATCAGGAATCCGTAGGGCGTGCTCGTCGAGGTGATGCGGCGGCGGACGCGCGACTGCGCGACCGCGAGGTCGATTCCGAGGTGCTCACGCACGTAGGAAGGAGCATCGTCGCGCCGCAGTGTCTGCTGCGGATACCCACTCGCCGATCCGCCGAAAAGCGATCCCAGGATGAGAATGACCCGCGGAAGATTCATGGCGACGATCCTCGGATGAAGATGCGGACGGGAGGGGCCGTGCACCGATCCGCATCGTCGCTCACGAGCATATTCGAGGCGCGTTCCGCAGGGCCTGGAATACGGCGGAATGCATGTATCGTCCGCTCATGATCGGAATCGGGGTGAACACGTGGGTCTGGACCTCGCCCTTCACCGCGAAATCGGTGGAGCTGATCGCGCGGGCGCAGACCTTCGGATTCGACTCCATCACCCTTCCCGTCGAAGCGCCGGACGCGATCGACGGCGCGGCCGTCGAGCGCGCCCTGCGCGACACCGAACTGCGCGTGCACGTCGCCGGCGCCTTCGGTCCCACGCGCGATCTCACGCACGACGACCCGCGCGTTCGCGAGGAGTGCCTGCGGTACCTCGGCGAGACCCTGGAATTGTGCGAGCGCTGGGGCGCCCGTCTCCTGGTCGGTCCGTGCTACTCGGCCGTCGGCAAGCGTCGCCAGGTGCCGGACGAGCAGCGGAAAGTCGAATGGGAGCGAGCGGTCGTCGGACTTCGTGCGGCCGGCGAGCTGGCGGCGAGTCACGGCGTGACGCTGGCGGTCGAACCGCTGAACCGCTTCGAAACCGATCTGGTGAACACCGCGGCGCAGCTCGCTCGCCTGCTGCGCGACGTCGGCCATCCGGCCGTGAAGGGACACCTCGACACGTTCCACATGCACATCGAGGAGAAGAGCGTGCACGACGCGGTGCTCTCCGTCGCGCCGCAGCTCGTGTACGTGGACGCCAGCGAGAGCGATCGGGGCACGCCCGGAACCGGACAGGTGGACTGGCGAGGACTCGCGGGTGCGCTGCGCGAGATCGGTTACGCGGGCGATTGCGTGATCGAGTCCTTCACTCCGGAATGCCGCACGATCGCGGCAGCGGCGGCCATCTGGCGTCCGCTCGCCCCCTCGCAGGACGCGCTCGCGCGGGACGGCCTCGCATTCCTGCGCCGCCTGCTTGCCACGTAGTTTCGGAGGCGCTCGAAGGCGCCGATCCGTGCCGGGGGGAAGTGGTCATGAGCCCATGGCCGAAGCATCCGGTGATCTACGAGATCAACACGTGGATGTGGCTCGACGAGCTGAGCCGGAAGCATCGGAAGCCGCTCGACCTCGCCACGATTCCGAAGCAGGAGTGGGACGCGCTCGCTGCGCACGGATTCGACGCCGTCTGGTTCATGGGCGTCTGGGAGCGCAGTCCCGCCGGAATCGAAATCTCGATGCGCAACGCGGGGCTGCTCGAGGATTTCCGGAGGGCCCTCCCCGACTTCCGGGCGCAGGACAACGTCGGCTCCCCGTATTGCGTGCGTCGCTACGTCGTCGACGACCACCTCGGCGGGCAAAAGGGGCTCGCCGCCGCGCGACGCCAGCTCTCCGAGCGCGGACTGCGGCTGATCCTCGACTTCGTTCCCAACCACGTCGCGCCCGACCATCCGTGGGTCGCCGCTCACCCCGAGTACTTCGTTCAGGGGAGCCTGGACGATGCCCACAACGATGCGGCGTCGTTCGTGGAGGCCGGCGGCACGGTGTGCGCGCGCGGCCGGGATCCCTTCTTCCCGGCGTGGCCCGACGTGCTCCAGCTCAACGCCTTCCAGGGAGGTTTGCGGAAGGCGGCGGTCGAGACGCTCTCGGAGATCGCCGGACAGTGCGACGGTGTCCGGTGCGACATGGCGATGCTCATGCTGAACGCCATCTTCGAGCGCACGTGGGGCGCTCGCGCGGGGGTCCGACCCGCCGATGATTTCTGGAAGACGGTGATCGCGGCCATCCAGTCCCGGCACCGTGGATTCAAGTTCATCGCGGAGGCCTACTGGGACCTCGAATGGGAGCTGCAGCAGCAGGGATTCGACTGGTGCTACGACAAGAAGCTCTACGACCGGATGGAGCACGCCGACGCGGAGAGCGTGCGCCTGCACCTGCTGGCCGAGCGCTCCTATCAGGACAAGATGGTGCGCTTCATCGAGAACCACGACGAGCCGAGAGCCGCCGCGGCGTTCTCATCCGGACAGGCGCGCGCCGCCGCCGTCGCGATCCTCACGCTCCCCGGCGCGAAGCTGCTGCACCAGGGACAGTTCGAGGGCGTGCAGGCGAGGCTCCCCGTCTTCCTGGCTCGCCGACCGGTCGAGCCGGTCGACCCGGAGCTCGTCGCCTTCTACGAACGCCTGCTCCAGACGACCCGCAGCGACGTCTTCAAGAGCGGCTCGTGGCGCCTGTGCGATCGGAGCGGCTGGCCCGACAACTCCAGCTTCCGGAGCGTCCTCGCCTGGTGCTGGGCCAAGGACGACGAGCGCTGGTTCGTCGTCGTCCATTTCGGACCGGGCAGCGCCCAGGCGCGCGTCCAGTTGCCGTGGGACGATCTGAGAGGAAAGACGTGGCATCTCGACGATCCGTTGTCGGGGGACGCCTACGACCGGAGCGGCGACGAGATGCGAGACGCCGGCTTGTACGTCGAGCTGGGGCCGTGGAAGTGCCATCTCTTCCGGCTGAGCGCAGCGTGAGAGGGTCTTCGAAGATGAAGGCGTGTCGGCTCGACCCGCTGCCGTTCGCTCTCCTCGTGTCGAGCCTCTTCGCGCTCGCGGGTTGCGAAGCCCTCGACATCCACGACACGGAGAGCCTGCTCGTCCCGACGCTCATGCGATCCGAGGTCGTCGGCCTGGTCGCAGGCCTCGGAACCACCTTCGCGTCGCTGCCCGACCTGGTCGCCATGATGAGGCGCCGCTCTTCCACGGGCATGAACCCGAGGATGGCGGCGATCATGGGCGTCTTCCAGGTGGGCTGGGTCTACTACGGTCTGTTGATCGTCTCGCGACCGGTGATCGTGTGGAACATGATCGCGATCGTGATCAACGGGCTGAGCGTGGGCGCCTATCTGCATTACGCCCGCAAAGAGCGGAGTCAGGCGAGGCCATGAGCTCTCCGATCATGATCACGCTCCTCGCCGTCCTCGCCCTGCCGCAGGGCGCGCCCGATTTCGGCCGCTTCGTCCTCCCCCACTCCAAGCCGCTCGCCTGCCCGACCGTCACGGTGGACGCGAGCGATCTGCCGGAACAGCAGGCATGGGGCGAGGCGGCCAAGGCGCTCGTCGAGACGTGGTTCCCGCAGATCACGTCGCTGCTCTGCACGGACGACTACGCGGTGCCCGCGGAGATCGGGCTGGTGATCAAGAAGGAGTTGAAGGTCCCGGCCTTCACGAGCGGCGCGACGATCACGATCAACGGGAAGTGGATCGCCGAGCATCCCGACGACCTCGGCATGGTGATCCACGAGCTCGTCCACGTGGTGCAGAGCTACCCCGGACGGCGCGGCGTTCCGGGCTGGCTGACCGAGGGGATCGCCGACTACATCCGCTGGTGGCGCTACGAGCCCGAGTACTTCGCGACGCATGGTCGGCCGAAGATCGACCCGAAGAAGTCGAAGTACACCGACGGCTACCGCACGACGGCCTACTGGCTCGCGTGGGCATCGAAGCAGTACGACGCGCGGCTGGTCTTCGAGCTCGACAGGGCGCTGCGCCATCGCGAGGACCCGATGGCGGTCTTCACGAAGCTGACCGGCAAGGACGCCGACGCGCTCTGGACGGAGTTCCTCGCCCAGAATCCGTGACGCCTGGCCCGGTGCGCCTCGCTCCACGGCGGGTTCGAGCGCCTCTGGACCAGGTTCTCGACGAGCCGGCTCCAGGGCCTGAATCTCTCGAAGGCCTCGCCGTTGAATCGGCAGGCGCCGGAATCCGACGTGCCGAGCCACTTTCCGTACGGCGCTCGCGCGTCACGCGCGCGGGATGCCGAGTCCCTGCCGGTCCTCGATCGACGCCGCCTGCTGGTCGTCGGCGTCCTGGAAGGTCGCGGCGATCGTCGTGTCGAGCCGGTGCAGGTGATGACGCAGCGACTCGTGCCGCTCCGGCGGCAGCTCGCGGATCAGGTCGGAGAGCAGCGCCCTCATGCGGCGCATGACCTGCACGCTGGTGCCGCCGCAGTAGCGGATCTCGTCGAACGCGAGGCTCAGGAAGTCGTCCCACGTCGGATAGGGCACGACGACCCGGAGCGTCCCGTCGCGATCGCGCAGCGCGCCGATCTCCAGGCGGCGGCGGCCGAGGCGCTGCAGGAGGTCCTCGATCTGGTCGAGCGACTGCACGGCGGTGGTGGGATCGTTGATCGCCGGGGAGAGCGCCCGGATCGCGATGTCGACCAGGAGGCGGATGGCGTACTTGGGGTCCTGCTCGAACGTGCGCTCGGCGCCGATCGCGAAGATTTCGGCGAACGCCCGCTCGTCGAAGGTCCGCTTGCCGCCGTGCACGCGCAGCATCACGCGGTCCTCGATCAACGTGTCGCCGACCGACTCGACGACGACGATGACGGCTCCGCTCGACGTGGCGAGATCGAGGAGGGCGGGGATGTCGAGCGCCTGGATCGTCTTCGGCTTCCCCTCGTGCGTCAGCACGAATGTGACCGGCAGCCCTTCGAACTCCCGCGGGTCGGGGGTCGCGATCGCGGCTTCGAACCGGGGATAGGTCTGCTCGATCACCCGGCGGCCGTGCTCCGACGTGAACGCGAGCATGCGATGGAGCTGCAGCAGCGAGAGCTTCTCGATGAGCGCGATGAACATGCCGACGCTCGCGATCAAGAGCGCGATCACGAGCCAGGTGGCGATCAGCGGCGGCGGGCGCGCTGCGCCGCGGTCGATCCACGCCATCGCGGCGACCGCGTAGAGGAACGTCGCGCAGAAGACCCCCACGGCGTGCCACAACACCCGATCGCGCGCGAGCCACAGCACGAGACGCGGCGAGTAGGCGGTCGCGCTGAACTGCACCATCAGGAACGCGAGCGAGAAGACGATCCCCGTCAGCGCGATCATCCCCGATCCGATCGTCGAGAAGATCGCCGCCGTGGCGGCGGCGCTCAATCCCGATTGCGAGCCGGGAAACAACCGCAACTCCAGCCTCGGAAGCCCCATCCCCGCCGCGACGGCGACGGCCGCGTACAACGCGGGAATGCCCCAGTTGGCCACTCGCGTGCGTCGTCGCTTGGGCTGGTTCATCGTGAGCGCCACCTCAACGGGCCGTGACGAGCCGTTCCGCGGCGAGCTGCGCCTGCCGGGAGTAGTCGATCGCCTCCGCGAGGATGCGCGCGAGCTCCTGCGGGGCGTGGAAACCCATCGAGTTCTCGGCGGCGACGAAGTCGAGCCGCCACTGCGCCCGCCGATGGAGCGCGCGCGCCGCTTCGAGCGCGCTGTCGCTCGCGCCGCCCTTCTTCGCGGCGACGATCGAATCGAGCATCTCCGTCACCGCCTTCGCCGCGCGTTGCAGGAGCTCGTGGTGCCGCTCCTGGACCGCAGTCACGCGCGCCTCGAGGTCCTTCTCCGGCACGGCGTGGCAGGTCTGGCAGGCGCGATTCACGTTGAGCAGGGGGCTGCGTACCCAGTGGTCGCTGACCTTCATCGCGCCCTCGCGCATGTAGGGCATGTGGCAATCGGCGCACGCCACGCCGGAGCGCGCGTGCACGCCCTGGTTCCAG